>UEXN01000349.1_pt1 | contig 46928 bp, 44 predicted proteins | sample 1796711 | NCBI WGS metagenome assembly UEXN01 (sample SAMEA4772470, study PRJEB27181) | metagenome | reverse complement strand
GACAAGTATCGCAAGGTCTCCACACAGATCCATGACATCTTCCGCCGTTACACCAGCCTGATCGAGCCCTTGTCGCTGGACGAGGCGTTTCTGGACGTGAGCGCCAGCGACCAGTTCGATAATAGCGCAACCCGGATTGCCGAGGCGTTAAGGCAGGACATTCGTCGGGAACTGGGGATTACCGTGTCCGCCGGCGTGGCCCCCAACAAGTTTCTCGCCAAGGTGGCCAGCGACTGGCGCAAGCCGGACGGGCTCTTTGTGATTCCCCCCGCTCAGGTAGACGCCTTTGTGGCTGCCCTGCCGGTAAAAAAGATTTCCGGGGTGGGCCGGGTTACCGGCGAGCGCATGGCCGGGCTGAATCTGCATACCTGCGGCGATCTGCAGAGCATGAGTCGGCTGGAACTGTCACAGCACTTCGGCAGTTTCGGCGAGCGGCTCTACCACCTGAGTCGTGGCGAAGATAATCGCCCTGTGCAAACTGGCCGGCGGCGCAAGTCCGTGTCCGTGGAGCGCACCTACGACAAGGACCAGGTGGATCTGAATGCCTGGCTGCGAGAGCTGGATGGCCTGCTGGAAAAGCTCAAGGCCCGCTTCGCCAAGCTGGACCAGCACTATCTGATCAGCGGGCTCACCGCCAAGGTAAAGTATCAGGATTTTGTCAGCCTGAGCTGCGACAAAGTGGGAGACGATCTGGACCCGGCCCATTTCGAGGCGCTGCTACGACAGCTATGGGAACGGCGCCAGGGCCCTGCCCGCCTGATCGGTATCGGCGCACGCCTGCGCGACCTGAAAGCCCCACAGCAGCCGGACCTGTTTCCGGAAGAAAGGGAAAAGGCGCTGCGACACCAGCGAAACCGGCTTTGAAGCAGTTGCAAGCTGCGTAGGCAGGGATTATCGCGCCGCCAGCGACGCTCCTACAGGGAGCATGGAGGCTCAATGCACCCGTTGGCAGACGCGACTTTGCAAATCCGAAGGGATCAGCCCGTCCATCAATTCCCGGCCCCGGCGCTGTACCGGTTCCATCTGGGCATCCAGATAGGCATCCAGGGTGGCCACACAATCGGCGCAGCGGTTCATGGAATCCGTATCCGGGTGTTCGGCCGCGGCCTTCACCGCCTGTTCCAGCTGATTCAGATATTTGAGCAACATGCTTTGCTCCAGATAAAACCTCATTAACGGGCCGGCTTTCTGCCGGTTCCCAATCGACCAAGTATGGCGCCCCTTGAAGACAGCCAGATGACACAGATCAACCATGCAGTCAGTGTGCCAGACTTGATAAAGATTCGGACGCCTGCGCTGGCGTGGCGTTCCCGGAAAATTGTAAAAGAGTCTGTCGTCACCCTAAGGATCAGGGGCTTGCAACTCTTCACTCACAGGGATTGTCATCTGAGGTACTCTTGGGGATTGTAGCTGCTTTGACGGTTTGCCCTGCTGTCGGGCGGTTTCCTTGCTAGAGCAAGGTTCGCGCCTCAAGCGGCGCTCCTACAGCGGCCTCCATAGCCGCAGGTGTTGCCAGGCAGCCCCTGAATAACGTTTATTTTGCGACGGACCCGACCCTATGACCGAAACGGTATCCACTATTGTTGCCCCGGAAGGCAGCCTGGAAGTGCTTAGCCAGCACGAAGTCGAACGCCTGCGGGACACCTCCGGCAGCGGCCTGCATGAGTTACTGCGCCGTTGCGCCCTGGCGGTACTGAACTGCGGCACGCCCACCGATGACAGCCGCCAGGTGCTGGAGACCTATAAGGATTTTGATATTGAGGTGATCCAGGAAGATCGCGGGCTGCGGCTCAAAGTGGACAATGCCCCTGCTGGTGCCTTCGTGGACGGACGCATGATTCGCGGGATTCGCGAGCACCTGTCAGCGGTGCTGCGCGATCTGGTCTATGTGGCCAACGAAATCCAGAATAACGACAGCTTCAACCTGAGCAGCAGCCAGGGCATCACCAATGCGGTGTTCCATATCCTTCGCAATGCCGGGGCGCTTCGAGCCGGGGCCTCGCCCAATATGGTGGTGTGCTGGGGGGGCCACAGTATTTCCCGGGTCGAATATGACTACAGCAAGAGCGTGGGCTACCAGCTTGGCCTGCGCCACAAGGACATCTGCACCGGCTGCGGTCCCGGCGCCATGAAAGGCCCCATGAAGGGCGCCCACGTAGCCCATGCCAAACAACGCTTTGAAGGCGGACGCTACCTGGGAATCTCCGAGCCAGGCATTATCGCCGCCGAGGCCCCCAACCCTATCGTCAACGAACTGGTGATCATGCCGGATATCGAGAAACGACTGGAGGCGTTTCTGCGGGTGGGTCACGGCATTATTGTCTTCCCTGGCGGGGTAGGCACCACCGAGGAAATTCTTTATCTACTCGGCGTGCTACTGCATCCGGACAACGCCGATATGCCGCTGCCCATGGTGCTGACCGGACCAGCCAGCAGCGCGGAGTATTTTCGCCAGGTGGATGCCTTTATCCGCTACACCCTGGGAGAGAAAGCTGCCGAGCGCTACCAGATCATCATTGATGATCCGGAAGCCGTAGCCCTGGCCATGTGCGCAGGCATTGATCGCCTCACCCTGTTCCGCCGGGATAACGACGACGCCTTCTACTTCAACTGGCGGCTGAAAATCCCCCTGGAATTCCAGCAACCGTTCGAGCCTACCCACGAGGCCATGGCCAGCCTGGATCTCAGCCCCAACCAGCCGGTCCACCTGCTGGCCGCCAACCTGCGCCGCGCCTTCTCCGGCATCGTCGCTGGCAACGTGAAAGAACAGGGCATCCACGCCATCGAACAACACGGCCCCTACCGCCTTCACGCCCCGGGCGAGCTGATGCAGCACCTTGATGAGTTGCTCAAGGCCTTTGTGGAGCAACACCGCATGAAGCTGCCGGGAAGTCATTACGTGCCGTGTTATGCGTTGGAGGGGTGACCCCATCCTGTAGGAGCCCATGCTTGCCCCCCAAGGGGGGGGCAAGCATGGGCTCCTACAGCAGCTTCGTAGAACGAAAAAAGCCCCGGACATCCGGGGCTTTTTCTTTTCACTCGTAGCTAGCAGCTGCTCTTACCGCGGCTGCATACGGATACCGCCATCAATACGGATGGTCTCGCCGTTGAGGAAGCTGTTCTCGATCATGTGGCAGACCAGCTGAGCGTATTCAGCCGGGTTGCCCAGACGCTTGGGAAACTGGGTCATTTCGATCAGCGGCATTTTCACCTTGTCCGGGGCAGCGTTCATCAGCGGGGTGTTGAAGATGCCCGGGGCGATGGTGTTGCAGCGGATGCCCAGCGGCGCCAGGTCGCGGGCGATGGGCAGGGTCATGCCGACCACACCACCTTTGGTAGCCGCGTAAGCCACCTGGCCAACCTGACCATCAAAGGCCGCCACGGAAGCGGTGTTCACGATCAAGCCACGCTCGTTATCTTCACCCGGCTCGTTCTCGGCCATGGCAGCAGCGGCCAGACGGGCCACATTGAAGGTACCGATCAGGTTGATCTTTACCACCATGTTGAACACGCCCAGATCATGGGGCTTGTTCTCACGACCCACGGTCTTCATGGCGGAACCCACACCGGCACAGTTCACACACACATGGATGGCACCGAATTTTTCCACGGTGGCGTCGATGGCCGCCTTTACGGATTCCTCGTCGGTCACATCGGTCTGCACAAACGCTGCATTGGCACCCAGCTCCGCCGCCACTTCCGGGCTGCGCTTGTCGTCACGGTCCAGAATCATGACCTTGCCGCCCTTGGCAATAATCGCTTCAGCAGTGGCCTGGCCCAGACCGGACGCGGCGCCGGTGATCACGGCAACTTTATCGGTAATATTCATATGCTCTCCTTGTGGTGAAAGGGCATGGGCTGTTGCTGCGCCAACAGCAGCAACCCATTACAAATGCTGCCCCGCAGTATACCCACCCCGTTCACGCGTCACATTGTTGCTTTCGCTCAAAGTGGGTGCCACTCTTTGACAACCGGATTGGGAGGGAAAACCTTGCCAGATACCGCCAGACAAAACGCCAGCGCCACACTGATGGCGGGCTACCAGCGTATCCGGGCCTTCAGCGAACAGCTCTGTGACCCTTTGCTCACCGAGGACATGGGGCTGCAGGCCTGCGCCGACGTGAGCCCGCCCCGCTGGCATCTGGCCCACACCACCTGGTTCTTCGAGACCTTCCTTCTCAAGCCCCACCTCGCCGGCTACCGAGTATTCCACCCGCAATTCGAGTACCTGTTCAACAGCTACTACAACGGCATTGGCGAACAGTTCGCCCGCCCGCAACGCCATCTGTTGTCACGCCCCACCGATAAAGACGTCTATGCCTGGCGACAGCAGGTAGACGACGCCATGGTCCGCCTTATCGAACAACAACAACCAGGCCTGACGGATCTTGTGACACTGGGACTCAATCATGAGCAGCAACATCAGGAGTTGCTGCTGACAGATCTGAAATACAGCCTCTCCTTCAACCCGCTGGCGCCAACCCTCGGCCAGCCTCTTGCCAAAGCAGACAGCCCTGCACCGCTGAGTTTTCAATCTTTCAGTGGCGGTTTGGTGGAAATCGGTGCCAGCGGCGAGGGGTTTGCTTTCGATAACGAAACACCCCGCCACCGGGTCTGGCTGGAGCCTTTTGCGCTGGCCAACCGTCCGGTCAGCAACGGCGAATTTCGCGCATTTATCGAGGATGGCGGTTATCGACGACCGGAGTTATGGCTGTCTGACGGCTGGGCCTGGGTACAGGCGCAACATAGCCAGCGACCGCTTTACTGGCACGAGGATCTTGACCGGCACTTCACTCTGGCAGGGCTACAACCGCTACACGCTGGGCAGATTCTTGCCCACGTGAATTACTACGAAGCAGATGCCTATGCCCGCTGGGTCGGCAAGCGGCTGCCCACGGAACAGGAATGGGAGCACGCGGCGGCAGCGCAACCACTGCAAGGACATTTTGTGGAAAACGGTAGCTACCAACCTAGTCAGGCCCGCGATACGGCCATGGCCCACCTGTTCGGTGATGTCTGGGAATGGACCGCCAGCGCCTACCTGCCCTACCCGGGATTTCAGGCAGCAGCAGGAGCTGTGGGGGAATACAACGGCAAGTTCATGTGCAACCAGATGGTGCTGCGTGGTGGCTCCTGCGCCAGCAGTCGAGAGCATGTGCGGGCCAGCTATCGTAATTTTTTCTACCCCCATCACCGCTGGCAGTTCAGCGGCATCCGGCTTGCGGGAGACCCGTCGTGAACCAGCAACAGCTCGGCCCCAACCTGACTTTCTTCGACCTGCAGCCACCCACCACCGACATGCTGGCCGAAGTCAGTGAATCCCTGCGGGCACCGACACCGACGCTGCATCCCAAGTTTTTCTATGACGAAACCGGCTCCAACCTGTTCGACCGGATTACCCGCACCCCGGAGTACTACCCCACCCGCACCGAAGCGAGCTTGCTGCATCGCTACGCCGGGGAGATTCATTCACGGCTTGACGGCATCCACACCATCGCCGAACCCGGTGCCGGCAGTTGTGAAAAGGTGCGGGTATTACTCGATGCCTGGCAACCGGCCCACTACATGCCACTGGAAATCTCCCGGGAATGCCTGCTTGGCGCGTCACGGCGCCTGGCCGACGACTTCCCCCTGATACATATCAGTGCCGTGTGCGCGGATTATTGCCAGGCCATGGCGATGCCCGAGGGGTTACAACAGCCGGGGCGTCTGGTTTTTTTTCCTGGCTCCACCATCGGCAATTTTGAACCGGCACAGCGAGCGGCTTTCCTGCGCGGCCTGCGCGAACTGGCGGGCCCCGGCGGCTCCCTGCTGATCGGAGCGGATCTGCAGAAACCCTGCGAACAACTCCATGCCGCCTACAATGATGCCGAGGGACTCACTGCTGCCTTCAATCTGAATGCACTGCATCATCTGAACCGGGAACTGGATTGTGGTTTCGATACCGACACCATGCGCCATCTGGCGTTCTATAACAGCGCGCAAAACCGTATCGAAATGCACCTGGAATGCCTGCAGGATCAGCACATCCAGCTCGGCAAAAATAGCCTGACACTCTCCGCCGGCACCCGTATTCATACGGAAAATTCCTACAAATTCACCGTCGAAGGATTTTCCGCCGAACTGGTCTCAGCCGGTTTCACACCCTCCGCCTGCTGGACCGACAGTGACAGCCTGTTCAGTCTGCATCTGGCCTGTGCCTGACCATCAGCACTACCTCTGAATCACAGGCCATAGCGACCCGCAACGCTCGCCAGACGTTGGCCAGGACTGCAAAGACTGTAAAACTGATCACTTTGACATCAGTGAATAGTGTGAACTGGCACTGGTACCGTTATACTGAACCGCGTTTTTTTGCCGATTCAGTCTTCGAAAGAATAAAAGGGGTCACGGTCTACCGTGGCATAGGGAGATCGGATGCTCGAACTGATCAGCGCGGCTCGCCGTCGTAAACGGCCGCCCACACACCAGCTGTTTGATGTTGTCACCCAGGAATACCGGGTGGGGTTGCTGGATATTGACCTGAACATGCATCTGAACAATGCCAAATACCTGAAGTTCATGGATCGCTGCCGACTGGAACATGCGGTAGTGACCGGTCTGCTCAACCGCATGATCGAAGCGCGCTGTAATGGCGTGGTGGCCAACACCGAGATTTCCTATATCCGCGAACTGCGCCCTTACCAGCAGTTCCAGGTGCACACCCGCATTCTCGGTTGGGACGACAAATACGTGTACTACGATCAGCGCTTCGAATCCCAGCGCAAACTGCACACCCACGCCCTGCTACGGGTGGCCAACGTTTATGGCGGCAAGTCCATCAGCCCTCAGACCCTGCAGGAAATCACCGGCTTCAACCAGACCTCCCCGGCCCTGCCGGAATATGTGGAACAGTGGAAGCGGCTGCTGCAGACCAAGCGACGGCTGACAGAGAGTGACTAGCTGCTAGCTAACAGAAAAATCCGCTGTAGGAGCGGCGCTTGAGCCGCGAACCTCGCGTAGCGAGGAAACCGCCCGCAGAGCCTGCCAAGGACTTGATCCGGGGGAGATCAGGCATTACCGAACTCGAAAGGTCTATACGTGTTCGCGATGGCCCTGTTCGCGGCTCAAGCGCCGCTCCTACAGCGGCTTGGTAGAAAGTGTATTCCTCTCCAGAAAAAAAGCCCCGGCATGCCGGGGCTTTTTGTTTTTGCTAGCAGCTAGCCACTCGCAGCTATCATTATTCTGTCGCGTACGTATGGAACGGCGCCCAGCGCGGCACCTGGCTGTCCTTGCCGGCATAGTAAACGCCCGGCTCATCCAGACGCAGGTCGGCAATTTCTCGCAGGGCCACGGCACGGGGTACCTGCTGTAACGGCCCGGCTTGCTGGTAATCCTGGGGATTGGCAACCAGCTCTTCCATATCCAGCGGGCGGGTTTCCGAGTAGCGGAAGTAGTAGTCGTTGCCGCCCTCCACTTCCAACGGCATCTCGAACACCATCTTCAGATAGAGCACACTGAGTGGGCGGCGAGCGTAGAAGTCATGGGTGCCGGCGGGCAATTCCAGCCAGCTATAGGCCCCGGCCTTGAGACCGAACAGCTGGGAAGCATCCAGGAAAAACACCGGCGCCTGAACCTCTTCATAGCCCCAACGGGTAATCGGACGATAGATGTAGACCATGGCATTACGCGGGTCCAGCGTATCCATGGGTTTAAAGGTCTTGCCCTGGGGGGCATGGATGAAGGCACCGGGAGTAGAGGGGATTCCCACACCGAGGCTGGAGCATCCCGAAAGCGTCCACAGGCAAGCTGCCAGCAACACAGCCAATCGCATTATTATTCTCCAGTGATGCCGCTTCCCGTTGATCTGGGGCGACCCTGTTTATTATTCCGCGCAAGATAATGCTTATGAAGGTGCTAACTATGGCCGATTTACGGGTATTGCTCAAGATGAAGGTAGGTGCTCAAATTCCCGCCAAGTGATTCGTCCCTCCTCTACCCTGCCCCGCCTTTTCTGCTAATCTTCCGCCATGGCAGTTAATCGTATCCACACCCCCTGTATCGGCGTCTGTTCCACCGTCTTCGGTGATACGGTCTGTCGTGGCTGTTGCCGCTTCAGTCACGAGGTGGTGCACTGGAATGGTTACACTAACGAAGAAAAGCAAATCGTCTGGAAACGGCTGAATCTGCTGCTCTGCCAGGTGGTGGACAACTATTTCGTGGTCACCGATGCGGCCCGGCTGGCGGCAGAGATGGACTTTCAGAACCTGCGCTACCAGACCCAGCTTTCCCCCCAGGGCTGGGTACCGGAGCTGCTCAAGGCCGCCGGCAAACAACAGATCCCCTATGACCGCTTCGGCCTGCGCGCCCTGCCCCCATCCCGGGGGCTGTTGCCGCGAGAACTCTACGATCAGATCAGTGCCGAATGCCACGCCCTGGCCCGGGCCCACTATGACCGCTCCTACGCTCGCCCGGTCACCCTCGCCGCCGAACTCACCGAGCTTGCCGCCCGGGAGAAGGGGTTGATCTGACCCCTACCCCCATCCGTAGGAGCGTCGCTGGCGGCGCGATAGCCGAACCTCTGAAAAGACTGATTTACCACAGAAGGCACAGAGATCACTGAGGAAAAGGCGGCTTTTGCTCTGTGCCCTCTGTGGTGAAAAGGCTTTTGATTTTGTTGGGCTATCGCCGCTCATACGGCTTGCCTCTCTCATTTGTCCCCAAATGACCCTTCCATAAAAACATCAATCAATGGCACAGTTCCGGAATGAACATTCATTCATCTGTCGAGTGAGACCTGCCATGGCCACCCCTGCCCGGACGACCCCGGTCGACAACAAGGAAGCCCGAAAGCACGAACAGATCATTCGTGCCGCTCTGCGGGTGTTTGCCGAACACGGCCTGCACGGCACCCCGGTACCGCCGATCGCCGCTGAAGCCGGTGTGGGTGTCGGCACCTTGTATCGCTATTTCGATAGCAAGGAAGCACTGATCAATGCCGTGTTCCGGGACAGCAAACGTCGTCTTCAGGAACGGCTACTGAGTGACCTGGACCTGATGCACCCGTCACGCAGCCTGTTCGACAACTTATGGGCCCGGCTCACCGCCTTTGCCCGCGAGGAGCCGGATGCCTTTCGTTTTCTGGAAATGCAGGATCACCACAACTACCTGGACGCGGAAAGCCGTCACCAGGAACAGGGCCTGCTGATTCCTCTGGGAGTCATGGTGGTGATCGGCCAGCGCACCGGATTGCTCAACGACATCATGAAACCGGACCTGGCCATCGCCCTGTTCTGGGGGGCCTTTGTGGGCGTGTTCAAGGCGGAACGGCTGGGCTATCTGACCCTGGATGACGACGACCTGAAACGAGCCAGGGATGCCTGCTGGCTCGCCATCGCCAATCACAACAAAGGCACGCACCCATGACACAGCAAGCCAGCTCTCCCATTTATGACGTCCTGATCGTAGGCGCCGGCATCAGCGGCATTGGCCTGGGCATTCGCCTGCGCGAAGCCGGCTTCGGCAATTTCGTGATCCTGGAAAAAGCCGCCGACCTGGGCGGCACCTGGCGGGACAACACCTACCCGGGCTGCGCCTGCGATGTGCCCTCGGCGTTGTATTCCTATTCCTTCGCCCAAAAACCGGACTGGAGCCGGGCCTTCGCCGGACAGGCGGAAATCCTCGACTATGTGCGCGACACCGCCCAGCGCCACACCATCCCCGATTACATCCGCTTCAATCAGGCGGTGGAACGAGCCCAATGGCGGGAAAGCAAAAACCTCTGGGAAGTGCAGACCGGCGACCAGCTCTATCTGGCCCGTACTATCGTGGCCTGCTCCGGCTACCTGCACGAGCCGATCATTCCGAATATTCCAGGGCTGAAGGACTTCCAGGGCAAGCTGTTTCATTCCTCCCGCTGGGACCATGACCATGACCTGAGCGGCGAACGGGTAGCGGTGATCGGCACCGGCGCCTCCGCCATTCAGTTCGTGCCGGAGATCCAGCCGAAGGTAAAACACCTGACCCTGTTCCAGCGTACCCCGCAATGGGTACTTCCCAAGCCGGATCATCCCATTCCCAAAATCGAAGAAAACTTCTTCCGTCTGCCATTCACCCTGAACGCCTGGCGCAAGATGCTCTATGGCGGCTTTGAAACCTTTGGCATCGGCTTCCGTAAACCGGCCCTGCTGCGGCAAATACAGAAACTGGGTAAAGCCCACATCCGCCTGGCCATCAAGGATCCGGCCCTGCGCGAAAAACTCACCCCGGATTACACCCTGGGCTGCAAACGGGTACTGATGAGCAACCAGTATTACCCGGCGCTCAATGAAGGCAATGTGGATGTGTTCGCCACCGGTCTGCAGGAAGTGCGCGGCAACACCCTGGTGGGTCAGGACGGCAGCGAATGCCAGGTGGATACCATCATTCTCGGTACCGGTTTCTTCGTCACCGAACCGCCCATTGCTGATCACATCTTCAACGATGCCGGTGAGTCACTCAGTGACATGTGGCAAGACGGCATGCAGGCCTATCGCGGCACCACCATCTCCGGCTTGCCGAACGCCTTCATGGTGCTGGGTCCCAACCTGGGCATCGGCCACAATTCCGCCTTTATCGTCATCGAGGCGCAGATCAACTATATCCTCAGCACCCTGCACACCATGCGCGACCAGCAACTGAGCCGGGTAGAAGTGAAAGCCGACAGCCAGAGGGCCTATAACCGCAAGGTGCAGAAAGACCTGCAGGGTACGGTCTGGAACACCGGCGGCTGCTCCAGCTACTACCTGGACAAAAACGGCTTCAACAGCGTGGGCTTCCCCTGGAGCACCCTGAAAATGCAGCGTCTGCTCAAGGACTTTGATGCGGAAAGCTACTCGCTCACCCCCGCCAGCCAACCCGTCTTCTAATGTGAACAGGCCCGAATCATGACAAACAGCAACCCATCCCCTCGCCGCGCCCTGGTTCTGGGCTGCGGCGGCGTCGCCGGCGGCGCCTGGTCCATTGCCGCCCTGCACCATCTGGAGCAGCAACTGAACTGGGACGCTCGCGAGGCCGATATTCTCATCGGCACCTCGGCAGGCGCGGTCCTCGCAACACTGCTAGGCAGCGGCATCAGCGTGGATCAGCTGCTGGCCTGTCAGCAGGGCACCAGCGAACAGTGTCGCTGGGATCACGACAGCGACAGTGGCGGCGCCCTGCCGCCCCTGCCCGCCGCTCGCTTCACCGGTGCCAAACTGGCCCTGAAAGGCCTGCGCGGGGACGTCTCCCCGCTGACTGCCTTCTGCGGCCTGCTGCCCCGTGGCCAGTTCGACATGGCGCCCTTCCGGCAATTGGTAGACGACGCCACCGGGGGCGCAGACTGGGTGGCCCATCCGGCCACCTGGATCATGGCCGTGGATACCACCAGCGGCAAACGGGTTGCCTTTGGTAAAGGCGGCGCCCCGCAGGCGCATATCCGCGATGCGGTCTGTGCGTCCTACGGGGTGCCCTTCTGGTGCCCACCGGTGAGCCTGGGCAGCCGCACCTACATCGACGGCGGTGTGGCCTCCCCCACCTCGGCGGATCTACTGGTGGACAGCGCCGTAGACGAAGTGATCATTCTCGCGCCCATGGCCTCACGGCAGCCGGACAAGCCTCGCTCGCCCCTGGCCGCCATCGAGCGCCGGATACGACGGTACATGACCGGCATCGTGGATCGGGAAGTGAGTAAACTGGAAAAAGCAGGCAAGCGGGTAATTCGTCTGGAGCCCAATGCGGACGATCTAAAAGCCTTTGGTTTCAATATGATGGACCCAACACGGCGGCGCCAGGTGCTGGACACGGCGTTAATGACTACGGCCGTTACCGTGCAGAACACGCTTTAGCCTGGTCACACGGGGAGGTTCGCCGAGCGGCTTCCCCGTACGTTTACAGCGAATCCACCGCTGCGATCAGGGATGCCTTGATCTCATGCAATGAACCCTGTGCAGCCTGGCCTTCTGCGTGGATTAACCCGCCTAACACCAACGCTCCCGCCGCCAAGGCCACCAATGCCAGGAGGCGCACACGATCTGCCTCAAGCTTCCTGCCTGGCTGGAAGTCCCCGGGTTTGCGATTTCTGTCTTGTGTATGCACTCGCATAATGACACCTCCCCTTTTGTTCTACCCGGGACTAGGCGAACTCGCAAGTGCTGCCTGAGCAGACTGTCAGGCGAGCAGAGAGCATTCCGGGCAAAACCGCAGGGTGCGGAAGTACAGCTTGGCCACCGGCAAGGCGTGGATACAATGGGTGAAATCGCCCAGATAAATGCGCTGGTCGTTTTCATTGGGCAAATGCCGACAATTCACCGTGTGGATTTCCCAGGTGTCATCGTCGGCCTTTATTTTGCTGAGGTAATACCGCATACCCTTCCCCGATTCGCGGATTCGACAGGGCGCATGTTAGGGATATGAGACTTGAACGGTATGAAAAGAAGGTAAAACCTGGCAGGAAATGAAATTAACTTGATAGTGATCCTGGCCAGATTTTGGCGGTAAAGGGGACCTCGGCAGCCTATTGCCAAACCTGATAAACCAACCGTTAATGTTTGTGGAGAATCCGGAGCCGTTTCCTCGTGGCCCATACAGACCGAACCGCGATCTCAGGGGGCGAGCAACCATCCTCCCAGTAGGCGCAACTGAAACGGCGTGAGCTTGCCCCTCCAAGAAAAAGGCCGTAACAGCAATGCTGTTACGGCCTTTCTTTGAGATGGTGCGCCAGGAGGGACTTGAAAAGAAAATAAAGCCTTATGATTAGTAAAGAAATTTCAAATTTAAGGAAAATGTTACCCCTAAAAATACCCCCGCTTTCAAACCTGTTTTACGGGTTCAATTCACACTCCTTCTGCCCTCAGGGCTCGACCCTAAAATAACCCTAGCGATCCGAATTAAAACGAACACCTCCTCCCTCACACCACTCTGCCCCCCCTCAAAAAAAGGACTTCATCTAATGCGATCTCGGCATCCCTCCTAACCCTCACGCTCAAATGGCAGCAGCGCGCCAAGGCCGCCTGGCAATTTACAAGGCGACCCTGGGCAACACCGACTCTCCATAAGTAGTTTTTCTTTATCACCTATAGCCAAGGCCTTAGCCGGCAGCCAATGAGCGAAACTGCACGCTAGCCCTTGCAAAGCTCTCAAGCAGATGAACAACAGCGCCAAGCACCTTGGCTACCGCCTGCACCAATGAGAAGCCCTGCGAAATGAGCTGGATAATCTGATTCAACATGATTTCTTACCTCCAGTAATAGCTAGTGGACCGCAATCCGCAGGAATGCAGATTGCCCATAGAAGAATTGCACATTGTGCTATACCGTGCAACATCATTCTCCATGTTGCCATGCCATGCTCCGACCAATTACACTAGGGTCCTATTCTACGCACCAGGGACCTTGCCCAGCTGTGATTGACGAAAAGCCCGTCAGAATCTCCTATTCGGACCTCGTTGGATGCACCATCGCATTTTTGCGGGAGACAAGGGGGCGAGAAGTCGGCTTGAGTACCCGCGCAGCCCTTGCCAAAAGCATAGGCATAACGCCTGGTCCATACGGCAAGCTAGAGTTTGGGAAAACCGTTTGTACAGTCTCTCACCTGTTCCGTATCGCCGAGTCCCTCAAGCTGTCACCCAGCGAAATTCTCGCCGAGGTCGACAAACACCTCTTCGCCATTAAGGCAAACCCAAACCTCATAATTGAGGGCCACTTTGAGGCAGACTCTCCCGCCAAAATTGATGAAGAAATTGAAGATAGAGGCCTTAGAGCCCCACGCGGACTTGTGCACCTATTTGTATTTCTCGGCCACCGATCTTGGCGTGCGATTAACGCACTACTTAACCCAATCGTCTCTGCCTATACGATTTTGGGAGACGATAAGGACTTCCAAAACGACATGTCCCGGATAGTGGAAAACTACGAAGGCAGGATCCGCTGGACCGACTACGAAAGCTTCCTTGACGACTATTTCGAGACTACCGAAGTAAAAAATTCATTAAAGGAGATCATCGAAATTCGGAAGTTAAATGCAGAAGGTCTGAATGATAATGAAGTGAATGAGTTAATAGAGGCATTCGCCACCATTAACCTGGAAGAGTACCGAAACCTTCTTATTGGCACTCTTGCCGCAAACTCACTAAAAAGAAGAAAATCGAAGAGATTTGCTGCCGCAACAGGGGATATATTAGACGTCATTTCTAATCATTCGAGAAAGAGCTGATTAATCAGCACTACTAGCTGACGCGAAAACCGCTGCTCTCTTCACGACACCAGAATATACTGGAAAAACCTTCCTACAATAGGTTAAAAAATACTTAATTAGTCAGAGAACTTCCGTAATAAAGACGCTCATTACCACAATCTCATCTCAGCCTGAAAAAATCCCTTCCTACGAAACAACTAACTACATAAATAATCGATACGGATACGCGTTTCCTGGCAACGAAGGTACATTTGCAATCGTTCTTGCCAGCCTCTGCGAGTACCTGATTGTCACAGGAACAGGGTCATACAATGCATCATTGTTCCAGTCCATTTTTGTCAGCGCCAGAGTCTCCAGGGCCGTCAGCTCGATTGGCCCCACCCCCGCATGGCGTACAAGATTAATAGGGCGCGGAATGCTTTTCGCCCCTTGGTAGTAGTCTCCCCTAGTGGCAGCAGAAGGGGAGTTGCCAGCGACCCAAACCAATGCGGAACTACCGGAACGTTGTAACATTGCTCCTCTTGGAACCGGATAGCCATCGGGTTCGCTTCTCCGTCCTAGATTAGGGTCACGGCTTTGCAGCAGCCACACCCCCCTCCATCCAGCGTACCCAGACACCTCTACACATTCCACTTCTTGTATAGCTGAAAGAGCGTCAAGCGCACCCTCCAACTCCTCTGACTTAAAAGCCGTTGTTTTATGTACAACCAGACGGCGAGGAAGCAAACCTCCATTACGACTTTGATATAGGTTAAGGCTGCGCGCCAACACAGCTCGCATATCCGCACGACTCAGAAATGGATTCCTGCGCGCCTCCTCTAGATCCAGAACTGGGTCACGGGCTTCAAATGCAACAAACTGCATCCCTCCCCCATCCGCATCAAAAACCTGCGAACAGCAAGTGATATAATGTGCTTGCTGAGGATCACCTCTCAGCGCATAGGCCAATCCAATATATGCTGTGTCGTCTGGAACACCCTTCAGGGGCGCCAATTTCCATGGGATGCCCCCGGCTTTTACATAAAGAGCAATAGAAAGGCGCCATGCTAACGATGCCTTATACTGGAACGTAAAAACTCGATCATTAATAACCTGTGTGGGAATACCATGGCTTGCACCTACGGCCTTAAGCATGTCATGCGCATCGAAACCCGGACCGCGAAATGCCATCCTCCAAGAATCAGGCAAGTGAACCAACACAACATCAAACTGGTTACGTATCAACGACAGCCGGTTCATTCCATCCTTCAGCGCGCTGACCAAGCGAAAGGATGGATCTCCGTCAGGCCAAAGTGATTCAATATTGTCCGATAACCGTATATGAGCATCCCGCGTCTTCGCTGCAACTAAAGGAACGCCAAATGTATTTTCAAACCCCCTAAATTTAGGAACATACGTCTTTCTATCAGTTGGCGCCTGGGAAGATCTTATAATTTCAACTAACCCGGGTAATTTTCTCCAACCGCTTTCAGGAGCTATAGTGGCAACACGAAGTTCTGGTGTATAAGCAGAAAAGACACCGCTACTATATCCACCATAACGATCCAGCCCCCGCAAAGGATTCACATCCAAATAGTTATTCTGTGGACAAAAGGTTAATTCCGGCTCATCAAGCAAGGAAAATGGAGGAAGCTTAGATTTCTGGTAGATGCTCATCGCGCATCTCTCTGAAAGTAAGCGTGCTCGTGCCCAGGTCTACTCCACCCAGTTATCGGTGATAACTGAAACTCAGCATCCAGTCCCGGCACCACCTCATCATTAAAGCCAATGGCCCTAATAACTCCTTGACTATCAGAGGCCAGGAATTCTGCCCATGCGGCAACAATACGTGCCCATTCCCTATTTCGACGCATAGCCCAACGCTCTCGCTGCCAGTCCATAACTGGGCTCGATGGAGACATGAAAACCGAAGACTTTTCAGTAGAACCATCCCCATCGACACCTTCGTTCGTAATCCTAACGTCTGTATAAGGCTCAAATACGCACCACCACCGCCCTGCTACTTGGTCAATTCGAATCTGGATGCCTTCACTAAAGGGGTATTCGTGACCGTCCACCGTCCCTGTTAACGTCCCTCCATAAGCCTGCTTCAGACGTGATAATTGCTTATTTCGACGGCCGATGCGTTCGGCACTATCATCAGGAAAGCCTCTTGAAACCGTCAAAGCATGCCCTCTGCGCCGCAGCTTGGGCCTCACCGGCCTATGCGCACTAAGCGCCAAAACCAAGGCATCATATATCAAGCCCTTTGCCCAGCTTTCATTCTCTGGATGCAGCTCGATATGACCGGCAAGCCGCCCACCAACCGATTCAAAAGCTTTTAATAATTCGGAATCAGCCCCAAAGGCAACTACCTCCCGACCAATACTCGCCACCACAGCCTTGACACGAACATCACGCACTAACTCTCGCGCACGGGTTGTTGTTATTACATTATCGACTTCAATGCGACGGGCCTTTTGAGGCATAGAAAGTATGGGCAGCGCCGAACACTGTAAAACGGGAAAATCACGATGCTCCCGTTCCGGCAATGGCAACTCAATCAGAAACGGGACAGGGCGGGACAGCTGCACATATTCGCGCAATGTCTGAGGCAGACTTATGTTGTCAACAATATCGCCAGCCAACTCATCGAACGTCGGAGATTCAACTAAAGCGGCGTCAACCCCAGATTGAGTCGCACGCTCAAGAAATCTTCTCACAGAAGGAAGAATAGAATCACCAGAGCGTGTAACCCAGTAGATACCGCCGGGAAATGCGTTCGTAGTTTCCAGAGCATCATTTAACGCGGACATTACCGATTCATCACGACCACTGTACCCCACCACTACAAGCCCGAAGCGTGCGCAGGCTGATCTTAGTACCTGCCGCATTCTGGCGTCCTGCTCCATCAACTCATCTGCAGTATTCTTCAACTCTAAAGACTGGAAATCACCGTGAAGTTTCGCTAAAAGTGGCCATCGAGACTCCCGCAAGCACAATTCTGCACGAGCGGCGTTATCAATCGCGGCCGTAGTCAGATTTGCACGCTCCCCTGGATCAACCATTTGATCAGTCAAAGTGGTAGCATCCTCCACCAGATGATCAAAATTTGTTGTAAATATGCATGGAATTCGCCGATTAGTCAGCATGGCCGCGAGTACGCGATGAGGAAATGATATTGTTCCCTTTTTTACTGCATTCTCTATGTAAATACGACGCTCTTCTTGGGTTGGATACACAGCTTCAAAGGCTTTAGCGTATTCCGTTGGATCATTTGGGGGCGGCAATTCCGAGCGAGAACTAAAGAATAAATCCATTCTCTGCTGCCACAATGGATCGTTTGAATCAACATCTCTTAAACTTATACTTGATAGCTGACAGAAAAGGCGCTTTTTGAAATCCAGAATCATGGAATAGCCTGTTGGGATGCCTGCCGACGCAGAAGCACCAGCCCCCAAAAACCAAGAAAATTGCTCTGGCCTCAAACAGTATGAACTCGCAAATTGAGATCCTGTGACAACCTTAACCATCGTAACATCCCTATTTTTATTTCTTCTTTATGCTGTCTGTAGAGAGACTGAACATCAGTAGCAGTCAGTGACTCACCCAAGAATTAAGCTCAATGGTTTACCCCCTTCATTCCTTCTAACCTTATCCTAATATACAAAGTGAATCTGATTAGATATGCCCCATCTCATCTATCATTCTTTTAACTGTACCCTCAAATGCATCAGGTCTGACAAGGCTTTCCTTTAACGCATTTTTCCAGTTAGGATTTGATCTAGACCATTGATTGAATCGCTCCATATCAATGGTCCTTGAAAAATAGTTAGCACTAATCTTGCCGGGTATCGATTCGGCCACGAACCTTGAATTTCCTGGCCTTGCTTTCGAGAAAAGCAGATATGCAATGGACATCTCTCTGATTGCCCCCTTCCTGGCAAGCTCACTTAGTAGTTCAAGCACGGGGCCCGATGGTGTGTTATACGCAGGCGCCCCCTGCTCAAGAATGGCACGAATCATTTTTTTTACCTCTTCCTCATCAAGGCTAATCAGCTCATCCGCAAGTTCATTCAAGGATTCCTGCTCCACCTTTTCACGGCTTTTTTGAGCCATGAGACGGATCTCTCTAGCATCATCATCGTTTGCCACCCAAACACGAACCTCTTGCCACCCATGCGCAAGCCGTTCTGCGCGCTGCACTCTAACTCTCTCAGAGTCTGACTTTGCCATACAGTTACCCAAGCGTAACGACGTTACGAAAATATACCGTAATGTCGTTACGTGATCAATCGTCGACAAACCGACAATCAACAAAATCTTAAACACATAACACCCTCCTGAGGCTGGCCCAGATATCCCTTCGTGCGCCCCAGCCTGTCCCGGTGCACGGCCTATTCAGGAGAACCCATGATCCTTCAATGCCCCGGCTGCCGGTCCATCCGGATCGCGGCCCATCACACTGGCCGCAAGGTTTGCACTTCGGTCGGCAGCGTTGCCGGAGCCGCCAGCGGCGTAGCTGCTGCGGCCTCCGGTGCTCGTATCGGCGCCACGGTAGGCGCCATCGCCGGCCCTGCCGGGTCCGCCCTTGGCGGCCTAACCGGCGCACTGCTTGGCGGAGTAGTCGGTGCTATTGCCGGCGGGTCTGCCGGTGCCGCCCTCGGCGATTTCGTCGATGACACCATCCTCGACAACTTCGAGTGCCTGGATTGCGGACACACGTTCAGCGTGGACACCGACTGATCCGCCAGCATCTAGCCCCGAACCCCTATCAGCCCCAAGCCCGCCTCGTGCGGGCTTTTGCTTTCTGGAGTCCCTATGTCCAAAACACCCTACATCAAGAACGACCAGGGCCTGTACCGCGTGCGCGGCTACGTCAGCCCGAATCAGCTGGTCCAGATCGCCGCCGACATCCTGCTTGAGGATCTCGCCGGCCAGGAGAACCTGACCCGCCCGGAGGATGCCGCCCGCTTCCTGCAGCTGTCGCTTGCCCGGGAGAAGAACGAGCACTTTGCCGTCCTGTTCCTTAACAACAAGCACCAGGTCATCAGCTTCGAGCGGCTGTTCACCGGCACCATCGATGGCGCTGCCGTCTACCCCCGGGTGGTGGTCCAGCGCGCCCTGGAGAACAACGCGGCAGCAGTGATCTTCGCGCACAACCATCCCTCCGGCTGCCCCGATCCCTCAGAGGCGGACCGGGCCATCACCCGCCGTCTCACCGAGGCCCTCGGTCTGGTAGACGTACGAGTACTGGATCACTTCGTCGTATCACAGAGCACCTGGGTCAGCCTAGCCGAACGCGGCTGGCTTTAACCCTGCCTATTTCCATTGCCCGGCCACTCCGGCCCGGGCGTTTATGCCGTTACAGGAGAAACACCATGGCACATCAAGTCGAGCACATGGCCTATGTCGGCCGCACGCCCTGGCATGGCCTGGGCAACAAGCTGGCGGAGAAGCAGCCGCTGGAAGTCTGGATGGAACAGGCCGGTCTGGACTGGAGCATCCGCGAGACGCCCGTCCGATTCATCAATGGCGACAAAGGCCACCTCGGGGAGATCCTCTCCTTCGATGACCACAAGGTGCTGTATCGCTCGGACACCCATGCCCCGCTGTCCGTAGTCAGCCAGCGCTACCAGGTGGTCCAGCCCCGGGAGATCATGGAGTTCTATCGCGATCTCACCGAAAAGTCCGGGTTCGAGCTAGAAACGGCCGGCAGCCTGAAGGGCGGACGGAAGATCTGGGCGCTGGCAAAGACCGGCCAGAGTGGCTTGCTGAAAGGCAACGACCGCACCGATGCCTACGTGCTACTGGCCACGGCCTGCGACGGCACACTGGCTACCACAGCCCAGTTCACCAGTGTCCGCGTGGTGTGCAACAACACACTGGCAGTGGCGCTCAATGGTCAGTCACAGTGTGTGAAGGTATCGCACCGTAGCGTGTTCGATGCGGAGGCCGTCAAAAAGCAGATGGGCATTTCCGTGTCCGCCTGGGACGACTTCATGTACAGCCTGAAGATGCTGAGCGAGCGCAAGGTGAAGCAGTCGGAAGCGGAGAAGTTCATACGATCCCTGTTCCAGCCTCGCCCGGATCAGGCTGAGCAGAAGTCAAACGAGCGCGCTATGGCGAAAGTCCTCGTGCTATTTGAGGGGGAAGGCCGGGGAGCTGACCTTCCCTCTTCTCGGAACACCGCGTATGGCCTGCTGAACGCGGTGACAGAGTTTGTTGACCACGAACGCCGGGCACGGAGCAATGATTACCGGCTCGACTCTGCCTGGTTTGGCCACGGGGCCAAGCTAAAGCAACAAGCACTGGATCTGACCTTAGACTTGGTAGCCTAGCCGCTGCCCGGCAGGGTTTATCGCTGTGCCTGCTGGCTGGATATCCCAACCAGCGCCCCCCCAGAAATTCCCTCCGCGACTCACCTCCCAAGCCCTGAACTGATAGCTCATATTGGGCGCTCCAATAACAACCTCAGGAGCATATCCATGAGCAAAGCCAAAACCCCGATGGACCAGAAGGCGGCCAGCCGGATTCAGTCAAACACTGCGCAGCAACAGGGAGGCAAGGTGTCTAAGGGTAGCTTCGCTGCCCGCGCTACACGCGCAGCCGCACGCAATGGCGGCAAGTGAAACAACCAGATCAGGCCGCTAGTTCAGCGGCCTGATCTCGGTACCTATCCCAGTAATCAGGGAACGACGCCAAAAGAGAGTTATGTTCCTTTGGTTTAAGGGCCCCATGCGAGTTTGCCAGCTCTGCCTCCTGTCTTATGAAGGCGCTCCAGGCGATAGATATCTTTGCCATAAGAAGCGAGAGTCTGACGTCGTATCCTTCGGGCAGTATATTTGTCACGAATGCGCGCAGTTGATCGTCTTGAGGAACGGTTCCATTACGCCACTCATGCAGGCGCCGCCATTGGGTCTCGAAATCTGCTGCAGCCTGATCTTTTTCTCGTTTTGGCTCCGTAATCTCCGCCATGCGCCGTTTAGGTGTAGGCATGTAGGAAGCAAGCCCTCGCCAAGATAAAGGCTTTCCATCACCATTACCCAATTGTGATCGCCAGCTATCCATGAGAGCCTCAAATGGCTGCCAGTCAGAGGAAGTAAGACCTTGCGGGGCGATGCGAGAGAACGCCCCCTCCAACACCATTCTGTCTTTAACCTCTGAGAAATTTTGCGCCTCTTTCAAGACCACAATAAGATCGAGGGAAAACTCACATAAAAGCCGATAGTAGAAGTCAATTCTTCCGTAATGTAGCCACCGAAGAAGCGCCGCCTGAGATTTCTTATCGCTATCCGAGAGCAAGAATACCCAGCTTTCCACGCCTCGCTCGACAACAGTTCTCGGAACCGAGCATTTGTAGTCCAGTGAGTCAGAAATTACACGACCGATATCTTCATTTGAGCCACCATTCCTTATGGCTTCTCTTGCCCGTTTAATAAGACGCTGCTCAGATTCGATTCGCTCTCTTACGAAGCCAGCCGCATGCCCTGGTGCGAGCAGCCGCTCTTCATCAAACGAACGCAGACACATATCCCACTGCCAGCCATTGGAAAGCTTGTAGTACTTATGGTCTGAGACCGCTTCAGACAGCGCCTCTATCTCTGGACTTACTCGTGCTATGAATGATTCGATCTCAGAAGCTTTGCGGACCGATATGCCCTCGTTTGACGTCAATTTCCTAAGGGTTTTTGAGTCTGCTGGCGGTGCAACTCCCTCGCGCCTCGCCATTTCTCTGACGGCCTCGGCAGGAGTCGCTGGCAGGCCGAACCATGTCATCACATCCTTCAAAGGAGGCAAGACTGGTGTCTCCACCAAGGGCAAATCGATCACTACCTTCTGCGCCATTCGACTTTCATTCCTCTATAAATTATCGACCGATTGCAACAACCCTTCGCCACCAGTCGCTGCCGGAGCATTAAATATCGAAATCCAGCGGCCTTAGTTTATGCCTTCGGTCCCACTCCGCCCGACGCCATTCCTCTAGCCTATCCCAGCATTTTTCAAAAACATAATACCGATGTGAACCGGGACCAAATCAGCCCGAAACACCGCCAATCATCACAAGCCCGACCGGGAAACCGGTCGGGCTTTTTGCTTTTAAGGAGCACAACACATGAAACCAACCAACGAACATCACGAGCAGCCGATGCAGGCGGGCGCCCCGACGCCGCCCATTTCCCCTCACCTTATGGCCGTCTGGGGCGCCTTCCTGCATGAAGGGCTGATGCTGAATTCCAAGAACGGCGGGCGCGCGTCCGCGATCCTGGAGTTATGGGGTCAGGGATGCGTCGAGCTGATCATGGCCGTCTGCGATTTCATCCCCGACATCTGGGTGCAGGTCCAGCCCTACTGGTACGGCCCGCAGGATTTTCCCGGTGTGTTCGAATACGAGGTGGTGTCCATCTTCGGGGAGCAGCTGGGCAACTACATCCTAAAGCACGACGGGGACCTGCCCTCCCAGGCGGAAGCCGAGCGGATGATTGCCGCGCTGGTGGTGACCTTCTTCAGCCAGGGCGGAATCGTCGTCAAGGAAGACGACCCGGAGATTCCAACCGAGCGCCTGGTGAATCTGCATCAGCGCTTCCGCGAATGGCTGGACCAGCTGGCGGGAGGTGATGCATGAGTACATCCCGTATCCGCAAGGACAACCACCGCCCGGCCCTGCGGCTGGTCTCCACCCGGGACATGAGCCGGGAGGACTGGCTGCAGGTGCGCAAGCAGGGCATCGGCAGTAGCGATGCCGCCACCGCAGTAGGCCTCAACCCTTACCAGTCCCCGCTGGAGCTGTGGATGGTAAAGACCGGCCGGGATCAGGACTTGCCCAAACCTGACCCGCAGGACATGAGTTCGCCGCTGTACTGGGGCCATGTGCTGGAGCCGGTGGTGGCCGAGCATTATGCGCGCAAGACCGGCAACAAGGTCCGCCGGCTGAATGCCGTGCTGCAGCACCCGGACCCGGACAAGGCCTGGATGCTGGCCAACCTGGACTACACCGTGGTCGGTAACGACGCGGTGCAGATCCTGGAGTGCAAAACGGCTGGCGAGTTTGGCGCCCGCTTGTGGCGCGATGGTGTGCCTGAGTACATTCAGTGTCAGGTACAACATCAGCTGGCAGTCACCGGCAAGCAGGCAGCGGATGTCTGCGTGCTGCTCTGCGGGCAGGACCTGCAGGTGTTCCGGATCGAGCGCGACGAGGAGGTCATCGAGCGCCTGATCGCACTGGAGCGTGCCTTCTGGCACCACGTGGAGACGGACACCCCGCCAGAGGCGGACGGCAGTGATTCAGCGGGACGCGCCCTGCAGGCGCTCTACCCCCGCGACACCGGCACGGTGTTGGACCTGTCCGGGGACGCCTCGCTCTGCGGCGACTTCGACGAGCTGCTGGATATCCGCGAGCGGCTTAGCCGCCTGCAAGCCCGGGAATCGACCCTCAAGCAGCGCATCCAGCAGACCATGGGTGACGCCAGCAAGGCGGTATTCCCGAGCGGCGAGGTGTCCTGGAAGCGCAGCCAGGACAGCACGGTGCTGGACAGCAAGCGACTGCTTCAGGACCAGCCGGACCTGCTCCCCCAGTACGGCATCCCCAAACCCGGTTCGCGCCGCTTTCTGGTGCGGACCTGACACCCACGCATAACCCTCCCCGGAGTCGATCCGGGGAGGGTTATTTGCAGGAGATACCCATGATCAAGAACCTGGCCATTACCCCGCCCATCGTCGGGCGGATCAGCATCGGCCGCGTGGTCGAGAAGAACGGCAAGCGCATGCCGGAGAAGGATGATCAGTTCACCCTGACCACCCAGATCCAGACCCGGGACGGCTGGCTGCTCCATCCGCTGGACGAACAGCTGCGCAAGGATGCTCCGGGCGGGAAGCTGCGCTCGATCCCGGTACGGATGCTGTTCGACGACCCGGATCTGAACCTCCGGGCCGAATACACCCTGTTCGACCGCCAGAACGGCCGCCCCCTCTGCGTCGGCGACGGCGAGACCTGCCGCCGGCAGACCGAAGAGGGCGTCCAAACCCTGCCCTGCCCAAGCCCGGACAAGTGCCCGCTGGCGGCCAACAGCACCTGCAAGCCCTACGGGCGCCTGAGCGTACGCGTTGGCGACGACGAGGATGTTGGAGTGTTCGTATTCCGGACCACCGGCTACAACAGCATCCGCACCCTCGCCGCCCGGCTGCGCTACTACCAGGCGCTGTCCGGGGGCGTGCTGGCGGCCCTGCCACTGGCCCTGAAGCTCCGGGGCAAGAGCACCACCCAGAGCCACCGGGCACCGATCTACTACGTGGACCTGACCACCCGGGATGAGCAGACGCTTGAGGAGGCCATCCTGGGTGCCCGGGTCGTGGCGCGGGAGCGCAAGGAACGCGGTATTGACCAGGCGGCGCTGGATGAGGCGGCCCGGGCAGGTTTCGGGCTGGCAGCGTTCGACTTCGATGAGGATGAGGGGGTGCAGGTGGTTGAGGAGTTTATGCCGGAGACGGTGGGCGACTCCACCACACCGCCCAGCACGCTCAGGGACAAACTGGCTCTGCGTGCTGTGCCGGCTCAGGAATGAGGGCCACCCTTTTTGGCGCCCTGATGCAGCCGCTCTGCAGACAGCCAAAGGTCTGAGGGCAGGCACTCCAGTGCCTCCGCCAGCTTCCACACGGACACGATGGAGGCGCTGGCCTTCCCCCGCTCCACCCCGGAAACGAAAGACCGCGCAAGCCCGGCCTTGTCAGCCAGCACCTCCTGGCTGACGCCCAACTCAGTACGGCGCAGCTTCACCGCTCGCCCAAAGGCTATCCCTATATCCACGCCCACGCTCCTCCACATGACACCGGAGGAAGCGTGACAAGGCAGGGATTGACCCTCCACGCACCATACAGGACACTTTGTCCTGTTTATTAGTCATTACGGCAACGATAGATAGCATAATGGCTGGTATCGAGACGAAGCGGCCCTTTGGCTGCCTTCCAGGGGGAGAACACCACACGGCGTTACAGGCCCGGCCAGGGCGCTGGCTGCGTGCAACCCAACTGTTCCACCTTCCAACAACAAACAAACCAACCACATAAGGAGAAATTCGAATGGATGATCTGGAAGTGACCAAACCCGACGCTCAGGGGCAGCCCTCTGACTTTCAGAAAACGGCAATTCTGTGGGGCGTCATCGCTATCGGGTTCAGCATTCTTGTCGTGATGGTGAACACCGCGCCCGCCGTCGCAAAAGCAGGATTCTTCGCCAAACTCTTCGGCATCATACTCGGGGCCATCACCGGCACTCTGGGTGCACTCGCGGGGGACATGATCCGCAAGTTCGCCAAGCCGGACTTCATGATGACCAGTGGCGGCATGGGCTCAATCATCTGGATGAAGCTGTTCTGGATGGCAGGCCCGCAAGTCATTGGTCTGGTGATTGGCACGATCATCGGCAACAGCCTGATCCTGAACTGAGGCGCCCGAATGACTCCACTTAAAACCATCAGCCTGCTCATGGCGCTTGCCCTGGCCGCTGGCTGTTCCGACCCGCTGGCAGAACAGCGCCAGGACTTTATCGCCGGCTGCTCGCGGGATGTACCCGCCGTGATCTGCGAATGCGCGTTCGAGAAAATCGAGGACAAATACTCGGTGGAAGAAATCACAGCCTTAAGCCGTGGCACCCGGGATGATCGCCTTGCGGCAATCTCCCAGGACACCTTGAAAGCGCTGTATGAGTGCAGGAATGTTCGCTAACAACACTGCCACTGGCCCCGAGAGGGGCCAGTGCTGGTCGCACCTTCAGGTGCTACTTTTTTTGCTTCGGTAGACCTGTAACCCGCACTGAGCACACTCCCACGCTGGATCATCAGGTGTTGTACAGCAACCGCCAATCGTAATAAGCCCTTCTTTTATCCTTTGCTCAAGATCGGCATCCATGGTGGGCATGCCATAGAGGATATCTGCCATGGGCCGATGGCCACACTTAGGACATTTACTCGGCTTACGTTGGAACTCAGCTCGTTCATGTGTAGCACGCATCTAAAGCCTTGGCTCTTGGAACGCTTCAGTTCTTAACCCTGGATTACGCCCCAAATAACTAATGTTTCAACAGCTTATCGGGATATTCCGCACACAATGGCAATGAAGAGAGCAGCCTCCAAAAGCCAGTTGGAATCACGATAATTGTACATAGCGACCTGCTCAGCGGCGCACGGAGTGCGGCCGGCGCCCAACGGGCGCGTACTGGCGCTGCTTGTTATGCGTTGACGCTCAACACTCTCGAATCAATCACTTCGATTCCGCCAATTCTTTGGTCTTATGCAAAAACAGAACTCAATGTTCTCATACAGGTTTATGACGCATACAGTATCTCCATGATTAATGTGCACAAAGCAGTAATTCACAGTTCCCTGGTTAATAGACTGCCAATCACCCGCCATTAGAGCATCATCGAGCTCTCTGTAAAGATCCGGATGGATCACATTCGGATAGAAGACACTCAGCTCGTGAGTTTCAACCAGCACCTTACCAAATCGCTGAAAGTAGAGACCCTTAACGATTCTCTCAAACGCCTGAATCAGATCGTCCGTCTTTCCTTTAGGCCACTCCAGGACGCGACCCTTAACGGTAGCTCCATCCTTGGCCTTGAGGTCCTCGACCCTAGAATTATCCTCAATCATTCGCGCGATTCTCGCGTTTTTACTAATGGTTGAGTCTACTGATTCATTTAATTCTTCCTTCCACGGCGCATCACCCACTAAACCAACGAAAATCTTCAATAACTCGTCAACCACCTTGGCCGAGTTGTTGCACTCAACACAGGCCTGGACGACGTTGAAGTTCTTCACGAAATGACGAATTGTCTTCGGGTAAAGCGCCTGTTGTGGCAGATGATCGCGCGTTAACGTCTTAAGCTCACCGCAAATTTGGCACTTACCCTCCCTTGTCGCCATGCAACCTCCATGCTTGCTCGTCAGACTTCCTCAACGCATAACACATTGCTCACAAAGGAGGACGGCAACGAACTAGCAGAAGCATTCTGGCCGTCCGAAAGCATCAGCCCTTGACTTCAAATCGCAAAAATCCCCCCAGCCCCTTGGATTCAGTAACTTCATCATGAGGCACCAACAGGTACTTCCAAGGCTTGGAACCCACATTCGCAGCATGGTCGGAAGCATGTCCGCACCAGCGCTGTGCGGCACCGGCCTTGGCCTGCACCTCTTGGGCATTGAGGTCAGTACGAGCCTTGGTCTCAACCATCAAAATCATCGAGTCCGTCTCGACGACGAAGTCTGGTATGTACTCCGGCTGCTCTGTGCCCAGCTTGTAGTAGATCTGAAACTGTCCCTTTGCGGGCTTGAACCACTTCAAGGCGTCACGCTCCAGGATGATCGCAAAACGCCTTTCGGTATCTGAGTCGAACTTCTGCAGCGGGTACAAGCAGCGTTCAAAACCCCCAAACAGCATCTGCTTGATGCGACTGGTCTCGGTCACAGTCTCACGAAAATGATGAGCCGTCTGGCCAGCCGTGGCGGTGTAGTTGCATGGTTTGAGCTCGGTAAAGCCCCGACTGACCTGCACCTCGTACTCAGTGGCTTCCTCCCAGAAGTGAACCATCATCTGTGCATGGATCTCCCGTGCAATCAACCGGCGGTCACGATCAAGGACGCTAATGGTCTCATCCTCGGACAGATAGCTGCGCAGGTGCTGCACCATCTGCCCGGCGAGATCGTAGAGCAGATCTGCGTGGGTGAAATAATCGATATCATCAAAATCGACCAGCGCATGGACAATATAGTCCTCAGGGCGCTGCTCCTTGATCCCAACCTCAGCGGCCACGGTGAACTGCTCGTTGGTACGCAGCATCTGGCCTACGATCTCGCGCTGACCGGGTTGGAGATGGAGCTGGCTAACGTCCAGCTTGAAGGCATGGAATCCCGTTGTGACCTCCCCAGTGGGCACTACCGCGATTCGCGGGATGTCGATGGTCTGCTGCACAACGACCTCGGTGGTCCTCGCTACTACGGCAGACAAGTCAAGTGCGGGGGCGGACTCATCCGCCCCAGCCAGTAGCTCGCCTTGGAGCGGCCTTAGGCGATCTGCGACGTCAGCAAGGAGCTCTTTCTGCACTTCCGGCTTCAATAGCGCACTGCTGGTGGGAACCAGATCGCGCCTGACCTCGTATTTGCCGATTACATCCATAACCACTCGTGCGGCCTGCTTCTCAGCCTCAGTAGTGAACACTGGTGTAGGCGAAGGAATATCAGCTTCACCACCAGTGGCTGCAGCCCCCGTAATCACGACCGGTGCATCCGTCAAACCCAGACGTGCAGCCGCCCCGGATTCAACCTGCACGCTGACCTTCTTGTCTTCAGCACTGGGCGCATCGAGGATGACCTGCTTCATGCGAATCGGCGAATCTCCGCGATTAGCCTCATCGATGATCTCCTGAAACTTGTCGTGCGCGACGATGTTCAGCCGGTCGACCGACGCAACGCCCGTACGCTTGCCATAGGGAAGCCGCAGGCCGCGCCCGATAGATTGCTCAATCAACGTGCGCGCGTTGGCGGCTCGTAGCGGCACAATGGTATAGAGGTTCGTAACGTCCCAACCTTCCTTGAGCATGTTGACGTGAATAACTATCTCGGTCGGCTCGTCCACGCTTTCCACTGCCAGAAGACGCGTGACCATCTCCTCTTCCTGCGCACCCGTTCGGCTGGAATCCACCTGGATTACCTTGCCTTTGTAGCGTCCCTCATAAAATGCCTCCGACTCCAGAAGATCAAGGAGCTGCCCTGCATGCGTGGTATCCCGGGCGATAACGAGAATGAAGGGCTTTACCGGCTTAACTCCGTTCTCTCGGGCGTAGGTAAGCAACTCGACCTTGGTCATCTCATGCAGACGCACGCCATCTTCTAGCTTAATCCTCTCCATGTCTTCGGGCGTTTGCGCCTTGGCATCAAAGTTGCGCTGGGTGACTACTGCCGGCTCTTTAACAAACCCGTCTTCCATAGCCCTCGCAAGCGGATAATCCATTACCACATTCTTGAACGGAACCGGCCCTCGACTGGACTCTATGAATGGCGTTGCGGTTACCTCCAGCCCAAACAGAGGCCGCAGATCGTTGATAGCGCGCATGCCCGCCTGTGCGCGGTATCGATGCGACTCATCCATCAGCAAAACAAGATCCGGAAGATTCGCCAGATGATTGAAATAACTATCTCCGAGCACCTCACGCATCCTCTTGATACGTGGCTCCTTGCCGCCACGCACTTCAGAGTTGATTTTAGAGATGTTGAAAATATTGATTCGGACGTCATGAGCAAAGCCTTGCGGCTGCGTATCTACAGCTGCACCGGTTTGGTCATAGTTGTCGCCCGTAATGATTAGCGGTGCTTGCTGGGCAAACTCGGCGATTCCCTTAAAAACGTACTTAGGCGTATTGCGTGTGAAGTCCGCAATAAGCTTGTTGTAAATTGTCAGGTTTGGTGCAAGTACAAAGAAATTGTTGACGCCATGCGCCAAATGAAGGTAAGCGATAAACGCCCCCATAAGCCGCGTTTTGCCCACGCCCGTGGCCAGCGAGAAGCACATAGAAGGAAACTCACGCTCGAAGTCTTCCAGCGTGCTGAATTCTGCTTTCAGCGTGGAGAGAATGGCAGAGAGATCGCGCTCGTGTTCCAAGAGCTCTGGCGCAGCATCAAGCGCGCGACCAAGTTTGGCGAGCGATTCCGCCTGGGGAGGCCGAAGAGACAAACGACCGGTGACGGCATGAAGAACACGGCTGTTCATTATTCGTCCTCCCCAAACAAACCGCCCTGCCCTGGATTGGTGAGCGCAGATTTTTCATTCTTGGTATTCTTGACTCTACTGCCAGGGGCATCAGGATCGGACGTCTCTATCTCCGCCATTGGGAGATTGACCACATTCAAACTGTAATCATCATGACCCCACTCGCAACGAGCCAGCACCATTCTCGGAATCTTCTTCAGCGTTAGGTTAGGCCAACGCTCCGCCGTTATAGCCGCAGTGACTCCGTGGAAAGCGGCACAGCAGACGAGCAGGCTCCGCTCCGGTCCGACTTCATCGGACAGGGCTTGCAGTTGCTGAGCGGACAGGTTCTGGGTGGTAACGTAGATGAAATCACGCTCACTTGAATGGCCGTGCTGCCACCAGTGCGTTTCCGAGGGCGCGTAGTTAAAGCCTTCAAGCTTGGCCAATGCCTCCGCCAGCATAGCCGCGTTGTACTCGGGGTTGATTACCGGGTTACCCCAGCGGTCGTTTACAATAAGGCTGGGGGCTAGGCGGTAGTAGCGAAAGCCACCGCCGCCCTGCCAGTTAACTGCCATGGAAATGCCGCCTTTATCCTCCGCGTCTATAACCTTCTTCAGGCGAGGAATGATGTGAGTGTGGCAATGCTCACCCAGCTCGACCATGATCCATCGACGCCCCATCTTGTGGGCGACGGCCCCCGTGGTGCCGGAGCCGGCAAAGGAATCAAGTATCAGGTCACCAGGATTTGTGGCAACCTCCAAAATTCGCTTTAGCAGCCTTTCAGGCTTGGGAGTACTGAATGCATCACCAGCGCCAAATAATTGGATTACTTCCTTTTTGGCTTCTTGGTTGTGACCGACTTCAGAGTTTGGCCACCAAGTCCATGCACGCACGCCTTCTGCGTCATGTAGATAATTTTTCACCCTAGGGCGGGCCGTGCCGTCCTTGCCAAACCAGATTCGACCCGCCGCAAGTAGTTTTTTATACTCCGACTCAATATTGGACCAGCAGCGACCGGGAGGGGGCTCAAACTCCACCCCAGCCGGCGACACTATCGTGTACATCTGGTTGGGGCGCCAGCCCTGCGCAGTAAAATCCGTTGATGCCCACGGACCCTTTGGGTCCTTATCAGGATTCTTGAAGTTCTTTGCTTGATCATCGGTAAGCGCAAGCTTATTGAACTGCAGATTCTTAACCGATTTTCCATAGACAAGTATATGGTCATGTGCCGCACCAAGCTGCAATCTTGCTTCTGGCGAAGTACGCTTTTGCCAAAGTACGTTTGCCACAAAATTAGCTCGACCAAATATCTCGTCACACAGCACCTTCAAGTAGTGTGCTTCGTTATCATCAATCGTAATCCATAGCGATCCATCTTCTGACAGAAGTCGCCAGATAATCTCCAGCCGATCACGCATCAAACCAAGCCAAATAGAATGCTCCAGCCCATCGTCGTAATGCGCGAACGCGCTGCCGGTGTTGTACGGCGGATCAATAAAGACGCACTTTACCTGACCAGTAAACTCATTCTCCAGGGCCTTCAGCGCAAGTAAGTTATCGCCAAAAACCAGTCGATTATCGAAAATATCGTTGTCTGAAAAACGATGTTCAGCATGATACGACCTCTCTGCATCTTCGAGCAGAATTCGCGGTTCAAGCTTTGGCTTCTTCTCCTTCCCGATCCATGTGAGTTCGAGTTTTTTCTTGCTCATGACATGGCCCTCATAATTGTGGCGCGCGGACTGACAGGATTTCAATTAGGCGCCGGCGCGGGCACGCATCTGCGACATTCTGAACATTGAGCGGCGGCAGAAGTGGCACAAAGCGTGCGGATAGTACCTGCTTCAAGATGACTAAGTACTGAGGTTCAGGCGCTGCCATATCAATGATACTTTCCTGATCTATTCACGAAAGCGGGCTTTGTTCCCTCTAACACCGTAACGACCGCACTATTAATATCCACACTCTCAATGGCTCCCAAATCGTACTCGATCGTGCAATCCGAAGCTCGATCAAACTTAGCGTGAATGATTTGTTCAGCATCACACACAACCGCGAGATTGGGATTATGCGTAACCATGATTACCTGCCGATTCTTCTTGGCTTCTGTCAGGACTGGAACTAGCAGACGAAACACCGTCTCATTATCAAGATTTTCTTCCGGCTGATCCAGAATAATAGGCCGCTTCCCTTTATCGACCAGAAGGTAAAATATTAACAACAGCGCACCACGCTGACCGGGCGAGAGCTGCTCGATCTGTGTATCTTGGAACAGCAAGGAGTATCGCGGCTCCAGGAAGTTTAGCCCGAAAATCAGGTCATAAACTGCAATTGCTGACTGTCCCTTTTTTACCAAGTTGAAGATCCCAGCAGGCGACCCGGAAGCTCTAGCGGCATCCGCGATCTTTTCCTGCAAGGCGCCAACGAAAGCCAACGCCCCGGCTCTGGCATTCAAGTCGTGATGATCGAACAAATTACGAATTGTCGAAAGCGCCTCGTCCTGACCACGAAATTCACCCCAAGTCTGCTTAATCAACGTAAACAATCGATCCGCGATGGCATCCGATGACGCTGTAAGTGTCGCCTGGAACTGTAACCTGTAGTCTTCCCGTATCAGGCCGTTCTTCTGGATCAAGTCTTGGACAGGCCTGAACAGTTCCGCACGAGCTGCTCGCTGGGCATCAAGCGTGTCGAAAATCTCACCCGTCAACTGCAATCGCTTTGCTTCCAAATCCTTGAGCTGGCAAGGCAGTGCCTCAATCTGTTTAATACGGGTCTCCAGGCCAACCTTCGACTCCGGATCGGTATGTGAGCCGATAAGCTCATCCCGCTTCCTGCTCCATTCGACAAGCTGCCGCTGGTAAGACTCGAACTTTTGCTGCGGCGCGTTCAGCTTCGAGGTGAACCCTTGCTGCGTCTCGGTGTAGGTATTCAGCCTTTCATCCAGCTGCTCGGACTCGGCCTTCAACTCCCCCTGCTTCGTCGTGAGTTCAGCTGACCTCTTGTCGAGAGCACTTGTCTTGATGTCGATGGCTGCAAGATCGAACCAAGCCAGCCCAAGCAGCTTGAGGTCATCGGTCGCTGTATTATGTGCTTGGTCAAAGGTTCGCTGGAGCAATCTCAGCTGCTCACGAATGTTGGCTACCGCCTTTTGCTGCCTGGCCAGCTCGTTAGTCTCCCCGACGATCTCTAGCGTGCGCTTTTTCGCAGCTTCTATCTGCTGACTAACCGCTGCCAAGCCCTCCGCAGCTTGCTTTTGTTCGGAGCTCAGCTCTTCTGTGGGCGCAGCAACCTCCGCTGGCTTTATCTTTTCATGTTCCTCAATCTGCTTGCTCTTCAGCAAAAGCAGGTCGGTCAGCCTCTTCAACTCTATGGGCTGCAGCTGCTCCTCTATGCGCACGATTGATGCGTTGACCGAGGCGAGATCCTTGCGATACTCACCCAAACGACTCCTGAGCGAATGCTCCTGCTGCTCCGTCAGCTGATCGAAGTCGAGTGCGCCCAACCTCATTTCCTCACTTGCGTGAGAGAAGATCACTGACCGCAGCTCCTTCTCGAAAGCATCCGACTTGCCCGATACATGCTCGTTGCAAAGCTCCTCGAAATAGTGCTGTGGAATATAGCGAACAAGCTCTGCTTTCTCTTCGGATGGCAGCTCATTGAGAGGTCTGGCTTCGGTACTCTCATCGCACCAGGTTAGCGTCCCGGTGAAGTGTCGTGCGGGTTCGCCGGTCTTTCCCCAAAAGCGGTCCCGCTGGAGAAAGCTAAAGTGCTTGTTCTGTTTAGAGTTGCCAAGTGTCGCGATGACATCTGCCAGAGCACTCTTGCCGCTTCCCTTGTTGCCGATAATAGCAACAAGGTCTGGGTTCAATGGGATGTCACATCCGTGGAGCCATACCCCTATGCCAGCCTTAGCTCCTGTCTTAGTGACTTCAACTGAGTCAATATAGTAGGTCTTGTTTGATTCGACCTCCTGAAGCTTGGGCGGTTTGTCGCCAATAAAAGAGCGCTTTGCCGGCTCTAGGATGGCTTGTTTGAGGCCATTGAATGTTGGATCTGCCTTAATCCACGTCCTTTTCCCAGAGGGAAAGTCGCCATACCCCCTCTTGTCGTTGTTGCCCGCAACCCCAACAAAACAATGTGCGTCACTACCAGCAACTACCAGCCTAGGAATCCCTTTCAGCCCATGCTTGAAGTTGTCGATCCATGCTTGGTTCGCCTGAGTCTTCTCACACAAAAATGCCGTTCTCAATTCCAGATTCCGCGACTCAAAGATTGGGGAAGATTCGAAGAGCCCAAGGAAGTACGAGTAGTGTTCTTCCCACTTTACCTCAGTCAATCCATCACTCGTATCGTAAGGCATAAACCCAATTGCCAACTCATCCGGCACTCTTAAAATTGCTTGCTTGTAACTCTCGGCTGTCACTTCCGCCAACTTATAGCCGGCCAACAACGCATCTTCATAATCACTATCGACTACATCCTTCTTGTGTCCCTTCTTCGCCAACATGTCGGTTGCAGTAGCTCGCGCCAAATCCACAATGGCATCTTTGGAAACCGACCTATCCAACCGCTCAATTTTGAGATTTGCCAGAAAATCCCTGAGATGCTGATCGGAGATTTCATCTGAGAAAATGACGTGCGCATTGAGCCGCTTCTCCGTAGGCGCAGACAGTCGCAACTCAATACCGGGAAATACCTTTTTTGTAAGTGCTGGGGCATCCGCATCAGAGAGGCGCCGTTTTAGGGCAAACCAGCCGTCAAAGGTCCAGTAATCCATGATTGCAAAGACGGCAGGCTCCGCTTCGTTCATGGCTTTGATCATTTCATCAACCAGAGCCTTGGTTTGAATGGATGACAGGTCGCCATCAAACTTCTGTCCATGCCAGTGAAACGAGGCAGGCGTATGAACATGCAAGTCCCATTGCCGCCAAACCGCTCCCCTCATGAGCTCTCTTTTTATAGTCATTTCAGCTCCCACTCCACTTCAAACAGCAAGCTTTCTTCGACGTGCTGCTGCAGTTGAACTTCCAACTGACTAATCAAGTCGTTTCGTTGTGCTTCGACTTCATCCTGCCGGGCAAACAGTTCACGACGCAGCTTGCTACGCTTACCTTCCAGCTCACGCTGCCGCTTCTGCCACGCCAGCTTATCTTCAAGCGTTGGCGAGGTTGCGGCCGTGCGCCGAACTTCCTTGATCTCGCGGTCGATTTCCTTGATTTCCTGCTCCAAACCCAGCTTGAGGTCGTCCGCCCAGGCATCCAGCTTCTCAACCTCCTGCTCGAAGTACCCGAGGTTGCGCTCGTTGACCTCTCGCAGGAGTGCCACCTTGCGGGCATCCACGTCGGCCAAAAAAATAGCATCAGGGGTGCTGAATAGACTCTCTGCTTGCGCGATTGCCGGTAGGCGCATTAACTTTTCCGGGTCTTCTTCTGCGAGCACAGTGCCGTCTGTGGTGGTCGCGGCCACCAACAAGTGTTGCTCCTGATTACCGAGAGTCTCTACCGAGATCAGCTTAACCGTGAGCCATCCGGTCTTGCCGCGATAAGCTTCGAGAGTGCTAACCTTTGAACCATAAGCGTCGTAGTCAAAGACGAGTCGGGCCCCATCAAGTACGCGGTCCTTGGCCTGCTTGATACCCCACAACGCCAGAGGATGATTGATGCGGTATAGATGCGCCTCGCCAGACCGGCGGGGCAATTCGTAGCGACCCAGCTCAATTCCTGTTTGGTCACTGCCATCGACGCCTGAAGGCATATGGCGGAGAACAAACCCTTCTTCATCGAAATCAGTGCAACCGGCTAACTCGGCACGAGTCAAATCCATCAGCATCTGTTCAAAGCGGTTGCGCGCGCTGCGACTGTCGTCGGCCCGTATGCGCAGCTTCTCCTGCACCTCCTCATCAAAGTTCTCAAGCAAAATCTGGCGCGTCTTAACCATCGCTTCACTGATCTCACCGGAGAGTTCAAGCTGAAGTTGTTCGAAACTTGTCTTTATTTCCTCTGAATCTCGGCAGTTCCTATAGATATCGGCAATACGCCGTTCGAAATCAACACCAGAGCCAATAGCGCCCAGCACCTCGTCGCTTGCCCCAAACACACCCTCGAAGAGCTGAAACTTCTGCGACAGCAGCTCATACACTCGTGCATCGGCCTCATTACTGCGATCAACGAAATTTACAACTACCACATCGAACTTCTGCCCATAGCGGTGACATCGACCAATACGCTGCTCGATGCGCTGAGGGTTCCAGGGGAGGTCGTAGTTGATAACGAGCGAGCAGAACTGGAGGTTGATGCCCTCGGCTCCGGCCTCCGTGGCGATCATGACCTTTCCACGCTCCTTGAAGTGTTCGACCAGTGCCGCACGGGTGTCGGCAGTCTTGGACCCAGTGATGCGGTCGGAGCCTTCATGTCGCCTCAACCAGTCCTTGTAGATTGCCTGCGCACGGTGATCACTGTTGGTACCATTGAAAAGAACGATGCCATCGCCGTATTCCGAGTCAGCCAGCAAGTTCAGAAGATATTCCTGGGTGCGCCTGGACTCGGTAAAGATGATCGCCTTTCTCGCTGCACCCAACCTATCCAACTCGGCGAAGGCACGATCCAGCGCGGTTAGCAGGGCCGTGCCCTTTGCGTTCTCACGGATATTTGTTGCGAGCGCTTTGAAGTGGAGGAGCTCGTCTATTTCCTGAGCAATGGCATCACGCTCAGCGAGGCTCAACGTCTTTTCATCATCCCCCCGTTCTTCCCACTCGTCGGCGGTTTCTTCGAGCGATTCGTAGTCCTTATCCAGCTCATCGGAAAGATCTTCAACCAAGGACGCTTCATCCAGCACGCCCTGGAGACGCTTAGCCATGGTCTCCAACGCCCCCGCAATCGCATGGGTACTGGAGGCAAGCAGTTTCCACAGCACCAGTGAGATCAGTTGGCGCTGCCCGTCAGGCAGGGCCTTCAGTTTGGGACGGCGTAGATAGTCGGCGACGAGACTGGAAAGCTCTCGTTCTTCGCTCGATGGGGTGAATTCCTGAACGATGGCCCGGCGCGCTGTATAAGACACGTACGGCTGGACCTGTTTACGCAGGGTACGCTGGCATATCGGGGTCAGCCTGTGACGCAGACCGCTGAAAGACTGCTCTCTGCCGGTGAATTGGGCACGGAAACTATCCAAGTCTCCAAACACTCGGTCATCTATGAAACTTACCAACCCATAGAGCTCAAGTAATGAATTCTGCAAAGGCGTAGCGGTCAGGAGTACCTTGGAGTGAACGCCTGACAGCGCGTCCTTGAGGGTCTTCGCGATCACGTTGCTGGTTTTATATACGTTGCGAAGGCGATGCGCCTCATCGAGCACAACCAGATCCCAGCCGATGCTCTTTATATCCTCAGCCTTGGCCTTAGCGAACTGATAGGAGCAGATGATCGGGCCGGCCGTGAACAGGAACGGGTTCCGCTGCCCCTGCTTGCGGATTGCATTGTAGCTTTTCGCTTCCAGAATCAGGCCTTGCAGCCCGAACTTGTCCTGCAGCTCCTGATGCCACTGCTTACGCAGGTTCGCCGGCACCACAATCAGCACCTTGCGCCGCCTCTCTGCCCATCGCTGGGATATAACCAGCCCTGCCTCGATCGTCTTACCCAGACCAACCTCGTCAGCAAGAATTACCCCACGTGAGAGCGGGTTGCGACAGGCAAACAGTGCGGCATCCACCTGATGAGGGTTCAGGTCGACCTGAGAGTCAACCAGCGTCGAGGCCAGCGACTCTACCGTGTCACCGGCGGCACGGCGTGTCAGCACATGAGCGTAGTATTTGGTGTGATAAGCAGTGATCAACCTTCTTGCTCCCCTACCTTCCTTGATTGGTCACTAATCCACTTTTCCATATCCACGCGGCGGAAACGCCAGGCGCCCCCAACCTTGAACCCCGGCAGCTTGCCTTCGGCCACCAGACGGTAGGCCGTCTTCTCGGCCACCTTCAGGTACTCGGCGACCTCCTTCAGGGTCATGATCTCGTCTGCCATGCTCGTCTCCGCTGCAGACTTGGGAGAATAGTGGAAAATTGGCCAACCTGACACCCCTCCGCGCAGCTCCAGCCTGAGCAGGCAACCGGCGCCTCAGTCCCAGCATTAATGTGGCTTGAACACTGATAGCTTATTGCTCCCACACTGCGGACATCTTCTTCCAGAGACTTCCCCGCCTACCCATTCATGGAGACACCCGAAACATCGATAGCTCCCAGGCTGATCAACAGGCCTTGGCTCGCTTCTTTTAGGCAGGACTCGGATCACAGCCTCATGGCCACCAGACTTGCCCAGATACCCGCCTGCCGGGTTTGGGATACTCCCTACCAAGGGCCGACTGCCGATGACAGGCTTTGGCATTTCTACGATTACCTGTTGAGGCTCAGCCTTTTGGATCGCTGGGTGGTAAAGCCAGAACTTCCCGGCGCCGACCTCAGCAAACATGTCTTCTACGATGCCAGCGAGTACCCTTGCCCCGCCACGGACTTCCAGGTATCGACGGCGGACCAGCTCCACGGGGAACGCAAGCACGCCTGTCGAATCCGGCTTTTCTGGCGGTGCCGGCCTCATCCGGCTCGAATAATCCAGGAATATTTCCAGCGTGTACCCTTTGACTACAGCCTTAACGTCGCCGTACTCCTCTGAGTCGACGAACATCAATCCTTCCAGCTTCGTTACCGGGCGTGATCGGCCTTTGTCCGCAACGGGGTTACCCACCGCAGGCGTCGAGATAACCGGAATTTGCCCTTCCTTCAGTCGATCGATAATGAACAGGCGGCAGGCACTCTCAAAGGAGATATCGCATTTCTTGTCTGGCCGATTCTCAGCCCTGGCGTCATGGGCAAAATGCCACTCCTTCTCGGTACCTTGCTTGGCTACCAAGCCAGCCTTGCAGCTCGGGCAGATGCAGCCACAGCGACGGCCTCGGGGCACATCGCCTACCTCCCGCATCTTTCCGGTTCCCTTATCGACCCCGAAAGGTATTAACGCCGTCATTTAAACAGCCCCCAGCCGGACGCTCCCTTGCATAGCGAAAAGAATATGTATTCAATTGCGACATGTTAATACTGGATACATAAACATGTCGTCTTTTCATGCGCATTGCTCAGTGACCCCATGGTCCTCCTGAACACATCCGCCCAAGGCTGGCCAACTCGCTGGGATCTGCTACTCCGCTACCGGCTGATCGAGGTAATCAGCCTGTGGGAGGGGCGCCTCACCACCAACCACCTGATGCGCGCCTTCGGTATCGGCCGCCAGCAGGCGTCCAAGGACATCAACACCTATTTAGCCGAGCACGGTCAGGGGAATCTGGAGTATGACCGGCACCTGAAGGGCTACCGACCCACTCCCGGCTTTCGCCCTGCCTTTACCCGGGGGCTGGCGGACGAGTATTTGCACATGATGCACGCCAGGGAGGATCTGGCCTGCTCCTTTGAAAGCTTGGCGGTACGCGAGCTGAATACCGAAGTGCTTCTGCCGCCAGCCCGAGCCCTAAAACCGGAAATCCTTCGGCCTATCCTGCAGGCCTGCCGGGAGGGCAAACGGGTGGAGATCCAGTACGCCTCCTTAAGCAGCCCAGAACCAGAGTATCGAGTTATCCAACCCCACACGGTAGTGCACTCGGGCTACCGCTGGCATGTCCGTGCCTGGTGCGAGAAGAACGGTGAATTCAGGGACTTCGTGCTGAGCAGAATCAGCGAGTCGCCTGGCATCACCCTGCCGGCAACCCACGGCGCGGATCAGGACGAGGCATGGAATGCCTCCGTCACCCTCACCCTGATTCCCGATCCCCGGCTATCACGCGCCCAGAAAGCTGTGATAGCCGGAGATTACGGGATGACGAATATGCAGCTGAGCATTCCCACAAGGGGCGCGCTTGTCAGCTATGTGCTGCAGCAGCTCAGGGTGGATTCTTCTCCTCGGGAGAGGTCTCCCGAAGCTCAACAGGTGGTGATCAAGAATCGGGATAAGGTTGTTCGTTGGTTAATCGATGCCGGTTAGGCAGGTGCTGTGCTCTGCCGGCCAGCTGACGGAGATACGCTCCTGCTGAATCTGTATCGCCTAAGGCGGATCAGACCTCACTGATAAATCCCCGATGCTCCGGCTCTGGCAGTCGATCCATTTGAAGCATGACCGTTCCGCCCGTAGAGGCGCTTCGGAAATAGGCTGTGCCCGGCGGGCTTTCCGTCGATACCAGATTTACCGGCATGAGCCCCATCTGGGGCGCCACTCGCCTGGCTTCTCTTGGGTCCATCCTCCGCATGGCGAGGCGAGTCGAGACCATAGCGTGCACCTCGCTGCCGAAGTGCGACGTCATCTGAGAGGCGAGGATCAGCCCGATGCCATACTTGCGCCCCTCAGTCACCAGCACGTTCAGGATGTGCCAGGAGTCTTCAGCATTGCCCCGCCCCAGGCTCAGTATCTTGGCCTCGTCGATGATGATGAAGACGCGGTAACGCTCGGAGTCTGAGCGCGGGTTGACGGGTATCGGGCCTGCCGCCCTGCCTGCCTCAAAGACCATGTCCAGAACGGTCTCCGCCGCCAGCAACTGCGCGTCACCCCTGAGGCGACTGCAATCCAGCCGCATGTTGTATGCAAGCATGTCCTGCACGCTCACTGATGTCGGGTGACGAAAGAGGGCATTGCAAGAGAGCGTTTCAACCTTGGCGAGGCATGCATTGACGGTCGATCTATCAAACCCCTCCATACCCTCCTTGCGTTTACTTAGCATCCGCAGGTGCTCGGCAACGTCTCCCAGCGAGGGAGAAACAACGCGCCAGCCGAGGTAACGGTCCTCGCAAATGCCAAACTCCCGGTATACGTCAATGATGGCCCTTCGCAGGCACGCTGCCTGCTTATACCCGAGACCACCAGAAGCACGACCGATCCTGTCGACTTCCTTGGCGATCTTCACCTCCAGCCCTGCTTCGGCGAGCGTTGCACCGTCTATGGCGAGAGGGTTGATACCTTGCCCCGCAGCCTGACGCACGTGCGCCTGAAGCGTGTTCTGCCCCTCAAAGAGGACATCTCCATGGAAATCGATGGTCACTACTGGGATGCCATGGCGCACCAGCGATCCTCCAATTAGCTTGAGCGCCTCGGTCTTCCCTGACCCTGATCCGCCCGTGACCAGCATGAACCCGTTGATCTCCCTCCCGGGCTCCCAGCTGTAAGCCACGTTACCGGCCGCCGTTGCCGGAGACCTTCCCAGCGGCACTCGAATCGGCATCAGCAGGTCACGGTATTTCTGGTACGCCGGCACGCCGGGCCGGACTCCCTTCCGGGCAAGAAATCGGAACCACCGGGAGACCGCTGCCGGCTTGACCTTCTTATTCCTCGCCAGCCAGCGCATCCCGCTCTTCCATCCGGTCCATGATCCAGGCCTCGATCTCCGTTGAGACCCACCGGACAGCCCGCTCGCCAACGCTGACGGGCTTCGGGAATGTGCCCTCGTTGATCATCTTGTACGCAGTGGTCTTCTCAATGCCTGCCATCTGGCAGGTTTCCTTTAATCGCATGAGTCGCATGAGTTGCTCCTGGTATTCACTCATGCCATAGCGCTCGTCGGTAGAAACTTACTGATCTCAGTCATGGCTGTACCCGAAGTTGCGACACCCATCGTCGTACAGCTTGGTCTCCACCTTGGCCATATAGCTCAGGCGCTTGAATACCTCGGCATACTGCACACTGAACATTGGTGACCCTCTGTCGATAAGCTGGACCGCATTTCTTGGGAAATGCACCAGTCCCGCTCCCTGCCGCCCGAAGATGCTGAGAGCGCTGCACCAAGCGCGCTGAATCCGCTCAGCCATATTGACCACGGCCTGCTCTTCCTCCAGCCACCACGGATAATCCGGCTCTGGCTGGCCGGCGATACGGCCCAGAGCCGAGTAGGCGTCTCGATTGACGAGGATGACCATGTGGTAGTGCGGCTGTCCTTCTACCCCGAACTCACGACACCAGATGAGGCGAACATGGCAGTCGTGTACCCGCTTGTCCTGACGACGCTTACGCTCCAGGTCACACTTGATCTGCGAACGTAGAGACTTGATAAACCTGTTTGCCAATCCACCAGAGGGCCCCTGCCAGCCATAAGGCAGGCGGGCGACGATGTGAATGACGCAGGTCCGAGGATGCTCAGCCAAACCCCGATCTAGGACGGATCGAGTGGGCTCAAGGTAATTCACTGCCAGGGGTCGGTCAGGCCTTGCCAGTACCGGCAGCCCTTCCCAAGTGGCGTCGTAATGCAGTGTGATATTGGTGTTATCAGGATGACGCTTTTTCATGTTTGGCTCCTATGAGTGTTTCATAGGAACCAGCACGCTGGTTAAAAATTACTCCTTCAGGGGCTGGCTTTGGGCCAGCCCTGTGTGCCTCTGGTTAATAACAATCTCAATGTGTAACCAGCCTTCACAAGTGGGCTGGTTGATAGGCCATATATCTATTACCGACAACGCTGATCACTCTCGCCACATCAGGAGTCTTCGCCAGCGCTGGACGTCCCAAAGAACACCAGGCCGTATTCCACTATCCAGAAACATCAAAATCGTCCATGCCCTTGGCGTCCGTAATGGGCTGGACATTTCGCAGCAATCTGCTAGGCTGAATTTGATTAAAGCCCCTTAATACTCAATCAGTTAGGTCATTTTCCCCTCTAGATCACCGTAAATTCTACGGTGGGCTCGACGTGTTCCCCGTCAGAAAACCAACAGAAAATCTACAGACATCCCTACGAAATTGTTGACATCACAATAAACACAGGCATATCTTTGTCTCATCTACATTGTAGGCACGACAAGAGGGAAACGATCATGAATGAATGGCATCGGCAGCCGACTGAGCTTCCGGAAGAATTAAAACGATTTAAAGAGAGAGACATGAAATGGCTCTGGTACCATCTGGTGCAGATTGGTGCGCCTATGCCACCCGAGCATACGGTGGCACGGTCGGATCGGCAGAGCACCATTGCTGGCATCCTCAGTACGGCAACGAACCCTCAAGAGCAGATCAGGCACATCAAGGCTGCTCACACAAACCTAGTGATGAGCGAGGATCATCTCAAATGGCTCGACAAGGACGACGACCGCCTGCTCGTCTGGGTACTCGCCAGACTTCAGGAGATGTATTTCCGGGCACAGCTCCAGCCTCATTTTCAAGTGCACTCGACCGCACCAGAAGCGCGACGCGATGAAATCATCCTTGCCCTGGACCTATGGAATCTTCCTGTTGACCAGAAAATCAGCTTTTTGCACGACTGCAGGAATCGGTGGGCGCAAGCCAGGACACCGGACGCTGACACTCAATGGATTGATCCAAAGGACCGGGCGCAGCTCACTTGGGCGTGGGAGTATCTGAACAAGGCCTTCAAGGCGATGCTCCTTCCTCCTCCGGCAAGTACGCGGGACTACTACGTCTGCGTGCTGGCATCACTGGACAACCTGTCGCTCGGCCATCCTGCCGAGAAGAAGCTGTTCATCGAGAAGATGAAAAAGACCTGGAGCCAGAAGAAATACCGGGACTCAGGGAAGGCTAAGAAGCCTTACTACATGCCCCTATCGAAAGAAGCGAAGTCCATGCTGGAAACGCTGGCAACCAAGAACGAGATGAGACCCCACGATTTAGTGGAAGCCCTCATCGAGAGTGCTTTTAAGCAAGCCCACCCGAATGGGGAAGGAGAGATTGTAGACAAACATTTTTGAGGCTCGCACCGACGTCGCCAGCCCGAAGAGGTTGGCGGCGAGGCAATAGCAAACCACAGACGACTCAAGCCTTTTCGGCCTTGAGTTCATCCAGATAATCCGCCCACATCTGCATCATCGCACGGCGCTCCTCAAGGTGGGCCGTGCGATTGTATGCCCTCCCATTTGGGTCCCGCACCGTATGCGCCAGCTGGTGCTCGATGTAGTCCGGGCGCACCTTCAGCACCTCATCGAGGATGGTCCTCGCCATGGCCCGAAAACCATGACCACTCATCTCATCCTTCTCGTAGCCCATGCGGCGCAAGGCGGACAGAACGGCGTTATCACTAATCGGCCGGGTGTCGGTGCGAGGACTGGGGAACACATAGCGCCCTCCGCCGGTATACGGCTGAATGTCCCGGAAGATGGCTACGGCCTGACGTGACAGGGGAACAAGGTGCGGTACCCCCATCTTCATCTTGTGTCCGGGGATCGTCCACTCAGCCACCTCCAGATCGATTTCCGACCATTCAGCATGTCGCAGCTCCCCGGGGCGCACGAAGACAAGCGGCGCCAGCTTGAGTGCAGCCCGGGTAACCAAAGATCCGTCATAGCCGTCGATCGCCCGAAGCAGCGGACCGACCTTCTTCGGGTCTGTAATGGCCGCCAGGTGTGTCTTCTTGATCTGATGTAGAGCGCCCTTTAGGTTGGGCGCAGGATTGACCTCGGTCCGACCCGTTGCGATGGCGTAACGGAACACCTGGTCGGCAATCTGATTAAGCCGGCGGGCGGAATAGTAGGCCCCTTTGCCCTCCTTGCGCTGCAGGACAGACAGTAGCTCCGGCGCCTTGATGTCATCCACCGGACGCTGGCCCAGAAGCGGAAACAGATCGTTCTCCAGGCGCTGCATAATGCGGATCGCATGACGCTCGGACCAGCGGGTTGCCTGTCGCGCATGCCACTCCAGGGCCACCACCCTGAACGACTTGGTGGTATCCGGCGCGTTAATAGCCTTGGCAATACGCCGGGTCTCACCCGGATCAACGCCCTTGCTAAGCAGCTTACGCGCTTCATCCCGGCGCTCACGCGCCTCCTTGAGACCGACCTCCGGATACACGCCCAGTGAGAGCTGCTTCTCCTTGCCGCCGTAGCGATACTTCAGGCGCCACCACTTACTGCCGTTCGGGTTATGGAGCATAAACAGCCCGCCGCCATCAAAAAGCTTTTTCGGCTTTTCTGGCGGAGCAGCTTTGCGGATGGCAACATCGGTGAGAGGCATCTGGGGGCAACACCCTTGAAGAGCGACTGTAACTGCCCCCAAGCTACCCCAAAAAATGTTCGGCTTGCAACGATTTTTGACGAACGAAAACGGACGAAAAATCAGAATAACGCTTTGATTTAAATTATTTTTCTGTACTTCAGCGAACCCTGACGAACTTCAGCGAATTTTGAGATGGTGCGCCAGGAGGGAGTTGAACCCCCACACCTCTCGGCACCAGAACCTAAATCTGGCGTGTCTACCAATTCCACCACTGGCGCAATCGGCGGGTATTCTAGCAGGCTAATCGCTAATTACCAGCAGGATCAGCCTCCCTGTAGAATCCGGTAAAGCGCCTGCAGGTCTTTGTCGATCTTGGCCACCTTGCCCGCCAGGGCGGATAACTGGGCGCTGTTGTCAGGCGCCGGTTGTGCCACCGGGATGGCCGCCGCTTGCGGCCGGTCGGCCAGACTACTGATCCGCGAGGACAGGCCTTTCAGCTTGCTGTCCATCTCGTTCAGGCGAGTCGCCAGCTCGGCGCTTTCGTTACTGCTGTTGCGCTGTTTGGCCATGGCCACGGTGAGCCCTCGTACCTTGGCATTCAGTTCGCGCAAATCGTCACGCAGACTGTTGACCACCGCATCACCAGGAGACACTTCAGAAGTGGCAGGCGCTTTTGCCGTACTGCGAGCGCCTTCTCTTGCCTCGCTCTGACGCTGCGATGCCAGCTGATAGTACTGCTCTCGCAATTCACTGAGTTCACGGCTGGTTTCAGCGTGGGCCAGCCACTGGCTGGCGGCCAACAGCACGGCGATGACCGCCAACACCAGGGACAACCACAACAAGCCGGAGTGGCCACCCTCGCTGACCGAGATTGGTTTGTTTTTTTTGGGCGTGCGCAGATTGATCGGTTCCAGATCCGGCCCCGGTACCGGGGTAGCTACCGCCAGTACATCCTGATTCAACCCCTGTAAACGCCGCTCTTTACTTTCCGGCAACTTGGCCATGGCAAGACGCTCTTTTACTTGTTGTTTTTTGCTGATCACCACCCCCCGTGGCCGATCAGCGCCCTTCCAGTTTGTCCAAACGACTATTGACCTGCAGCCGGTAAGAATCAAAAGCCGCGATCGCCGCCTCTGTCTCATCCAGCCGATCTTTTAACGTTGCCAGCCCGACCTGGTTTTTTTCCACCTTGGCCAGACCGTTTTTCAGGTTTTGCTGCTGGCTTTCCAGTTGATTGATATTTTCCGCCAGCACATCCACCTGGGTCTGCATCTGGCTGATGCGGGTCTGCCACTGTTCACTGCTCTTGTTGACAGCAGCCACCGCGCTGTCCACCTGCTTTTTCAGGGCAGCGGTGTCCTTGCTGATCCCCTGCAGTTTGCTATCCACCCCAGCCTGAGCCTTTTTCACCTGATTGAGGGTGGCAGACAAGGCGGTCAGTTTCTTGCTCTGCTCGGCGATATCCGCCCGGTTGCGCTTGTTGCTCAGATCCCAGAGTTTGCGGATTTCGGTGTTGTTTTCTTCCAGCTTCTTGCCTTGAGCGCGGACCGTATCCTGCAGTTGCCCGGACGACTGGTTCAGGCTCTCGTCGGTGGCAGACAACCGGGACTGGAGGTTGCCCAGCTTCTGACTGGATTCCGAAATGCGCTCGTCCATCTGTGACTGCAGCACGGTCATCTGTTTCTGGAACCAGACGCCCATCACGGCGATCAGCACCACCAGCACCAGACAGGCAATCATCCAGCCACCGCCGCCACCACCACTGGAGGGCGGCACCGGCTTTTTGGGGGTCTTGGGAGGCTTGCCCGCCCCCTTCTCGGTGGGCTTGTTACCGCCGGCAGAAGAATGCCGGCGCCCGGCATCACCATGATCATCCACGGTGACATCATTCAGATTACCCAGATTTACTTCACGATCTCGCGTCATTCCTGTGTCCTGCATACCGGATAGTCCGGTTCATGGCCCGATTGACAGATAGTGCCACAGGGGGCACTGCGGCGCTGCCGAACAGCGCCCATTTAGTCCTGCCTGTCTTTGAAAAACTTATTCGCCGCTTTT
>UEXN01000345.1_pt1 | contig 47170 bp, 54 predicted proteins | sample 1796711 | NCBI WGS metagenome assembly UEXN01 (sample SAMEA4772470, study PRJEB27181) | metagenome | reverse complement strand
TTCTTTACAACAATAGAAGTTATGGTGGTGGTGCTATACTTACTCATTGTATAATTGGTATCAAAACAAGTAAAGGTAAAGATACACTTTACAGATGGAAGGGGGTGATTGTATGATTGACACAGACGAATATATTGTTTTAAAATACAGATTAGACTTAGCCTATGAATACATCATGAGTTTATGTTCAAGGGGTTGGTTATATGATTTCCAAGATTGGTTGAAAGAAACTGATATAGATGAAGCGGAAGTAATTGGGAGGTTAATGGAATGATTGGTACATTATACATAGATGACTTAGATGGTGCAGTTACGCTGTTCAAATCCACAGATGAGGGTACTGAAACGATAGCGGTATTCGATGAGGAATATCGTGAAGTGTTACAAGACCTACTCACAGAAATCAAGTGGTTGAGTGAAGAGAACAAGGTGCTGGCTAAGTACAGGGATATTGTAAACAAGTATGACAATGCGCTGTTAGTAGGTGGGGATGAAGACCCAAGATGGAGTGAGTTGTATGTAGCAGGTGGGGATGAAGACCCAAGATGGGAGTTGAGGAAGAATGATTGACTTAAGCGAAACAAAACCTGTGTATGAATTACACATTTGGTATGATAAAACAGAACCACCATTAGGTGAGTTTGAGGATTTTAAAAAGTTTGACGATAAAGACAAAGCGTTAGAAGCATATCACAAATTAAATTGTTCATACAAAATACTCATGGAATATGCTGGTGATGATGGTGATGTGCTGCTAGAATACAGTAGAGGTGATTGAATGATGCAAGGTGTTTTACAAACCACTATCATGACTGAGTATTGGTACAAGAAAGATGACCCAAACAGAAAATACCCAATACCGAGTAAACGCATACAGTTAGATATGCCTTACTTACCTGATGTTCAAGCGGAACTGAAGAGTGAGATGAGACTACTTGATGGGTATTACAATCTAAAATACACCGATGGTAAATGGTCTATTAGATATGACAAAAACGTTGTACTGAAAGCCATTGAGGTTCTTGCACCACACTTTGATGTGAGTCAATTATCAGCAATGATTTCTTCAATACCAGTTAAAAACTACAATAGTAATAAAACTGTATCAGCAGAAGTTGTCAAAGGTGAAATTGAATTGAATTGGCCTTGGCTTTCTGATGTTGAACTTCGTGATACTGTTAGAAATACAGTCAAGAATATTCCTAACAGGGCTTGGGATGCGAAGAAGAAAGTATGGAGAATTCCTATTGCTGAAGCAGGTTTACTTGTTGCTCAACTAGATGGTGTTTATGACCCATTGAAAGAAGCAATTGAAGCGCTTCCTGAAGTTAGTGAGTGGATGGAAGGACTAGCGAAGAGAATTGCTATATCTGATGCACCAGAACTTGATGATAAAGAAGTTGTAAAAGAAATGAAAGAGAGACTTGATGGTATGTTTGCTGATGGTTTAGAATTATTCCCTTTCCAATATGTTGGTGTTAGGTTTGCTGAACTAGCGGGCGGAAGATGTTTGATTGGTGATGACATGGGGCTTGGAAAGACAATTCAAGCGATTGGTTATGCTGCTCTTCATCAAGAGCAATGGCCTGTTCTAGTTGTCTGTCCTGCTGGGGTAAAATACAATTGGTATAACGAGATTAAGAGATGGCTTCCAAAATGTAAAACCACAGTGGTAAATGGTTGGAAAGGAGATATTGAAGAAGCAGACTTCGTAGTTATTAATTACGATTTGATGGACAAGAGGAAAGAACAATTACAGAAGATTGGTTTCAATCTTTCAATCATTGATGAATCACATTACCTCAAGAATGTAAAAGCCAAGAGAACTAAAGCCACACTGGAAATAGCAAAAGAAACCGAAGGGGTAATATGTTTGAGTGGTACAGCGATTACAAATAGACCAGAGGAGTATTTTACTACACTGAATCTAATCAGAAGCGCTCAGTTCTCTAGTTGGATGAAGTTTGTAAAGAGATATGCTGATGCTTACCACGATGGTTTTGGTTGGAATACAGGAGGCTCTTCTAATGAACAAGAACTTCACAACATAACTAGAGACTTTACAATTCGTAGGTTGAAGAAAGAAGTTATGGATGAATTACCTGACAAGATAAGACAACCGTTGTTTGTAAAACCAACTGATAAAGAATACAACCACTACAAGAATAATCAAAGAAGGTGGGTAGATGAATACCAATCTATCAAGAGTAGAGGTGGGTCTTTACCTGCTGGATTCATGTTGAACATGCTTACAGATTTGAGACACGAATGTGGTCTTATGAAGGTAAAGCCAACCGTTGATTGGGTATTGAATTACAAATCACAAAATGAAAAACCAATTCTGATTTTCGGTCATCACAAAGATGTGATTTCTAATTTAGAAGATGGTTTTAATTCATTGAGGGTTGCCACAATCAAGGGAGATACACCAACTAAAAAGAGGCAACTGATAGCCGACGGATTCCAAGACAATCAGTACGATGTTTTGATTTGTAGTATGGCTGCTAAAGAAGGTCTGACATTAACTGCTGCTGACACAGTTGTGTTTGTAGAAAGACAATGGGTGAGTGCTTGGGAAGAACAAGCAGAAGATAGAATCAATAGAATTGGTCAGGATGCACAAACAGTTCATGCAGTATATCTGTCAGTGAAAGGAACAATTGATGAGCGCTTCCACAGATTGATAGAAGAGAAAAGAGAAGTTACCAAGAGCGTATTAGATGGTGGAGACATAGAAGCACGTAAAGGTATTGCATCATCCATACTAAATGAGATGATGGAAGCGGGAGAGATACCTGCTCAAATGTTAGAATTATTAGGGAAAAACTAAGATTCTATATAAAGAAATGAAGAATAAGGAGATGAATGAAAATGAATGAAAGAAAATTAACAGTAAAACAAATGGCATTTAGATATGCAAGATACAAGAAAATTATAGGTGAGTTCGATGAGTTCATGTGTAATAATTGGACACCTGAAAACGTACACAGTCTATGGAATGAACTGTTTAGTAAGTACCCAGCAACAATGGAGGATGAGGAAGAATGAGTATAGAAGAGACTAGAAAACAAAACTTAGAAAAAATGATGAAAATCGCAGCCTTGACGAGAGAGGAACGAGATAGAATGTACCAACAAACTGAAAAAGATTTCAGGCGAAGGTTTGCAGATTATTCTCTTTATGAAAGCGCCTCAGCCGGTAGTAACATCCGGTTAGTAGAAAACTTGAGAACGTTTTTCAACAGCCTACGACCATTGATGTCTACAAACAACGATTATCGTTTCGATATATTGAACATAGTGATGATGTATGCCTTAAATGGCTTTGACATAGACACTAGATTGCATTACTTAATTTGCGAAGCAACAATGGAGGAAGAATAAATGCCTAGTCTCATACAACAGACTCGCCAGTTGCTTGAATGGATTCAGCAACGACATGACGAAGACCATACTTACATTGAATGGTTAGAAGAAACGCATAGACATCTATATCCTGACAACGACATCTATACTGCTTATGAGAAAGCAACAGGTATTTTTGCGGAGGAAGAAGAATGAATAGATATGAAGGATATGAAAAGAAAAACATTTTGCGATTGATGCACGAAAAGGAAAAGAACATTGTTTATCTTGATGCAGAAATATCAAGTCTAGAAGAAGATATTCAGATGCTTGAATTGGAATTAGAACGCTTAGAGGAGGAAGAAGAATGAAAGAAGGAACACATGAAGATACAATAACAACGCTTGAAAAACTACAAGAAGAACTGGAAGAGGAACGAAACATCAGGAAAAATATGTTTGACCAGTTGGTTACGTTACAAGGGCAATTAAAACAACTATTCCATGCTATACATTGGGTTGATGTACCTTTTGAAAAGGGTGATGAAACATACGAGATAGACATTAAAGCACCCTTGATGATATGGCATGGTTGGACAGAGGAAGATTTCGAAGGTGACTGGTGGGAGAAACTGTAAATGACAATAAGAGAATGGAACAATGAAAGGAAAAGTAGTATCAGAAGTCAGAAGGCTATTGGTATCTTAGATTTACAACAGACGGGTAGAAAAACACCAACATCAATGGTTAGTACTATCGAGGAATTACCACATGCTTTATCGACATGGAGAAAGAATAGTGGACATAATACTAGAGAGGTTTTTGTAAGAACTTGTCCAGTCACACCCAGACACGGTGTGATAGATTCTACAAAAATTGACATGCATCACTTTCTCAATGAGGCTTGGAGAATGCAGAGAATTATGCGTGAACATGAGCCTGACGGTTGTTTTGTTATACAAGAATTATTAGATGCCCATGCTAGTGCAGTACTTTCTCCTCAACAAAGATACATTATTGTTGGGGGTGGAACAGATGGTATCACAGCAGGGCATGGGGAAACTATTACTTTAGATTTATATCATGGTTTTGTAAATGATTTTTTGTATAGATTAAGAGATATTAATCCCGCTTACGAACAAGATAACTATGAAATTGAATTAGTTTCAACACGCTTTAAAAATGATGTACCTATCATTGATGTATTTAATTTACATCACACAAATGATTTTGATTACACTGGTAAAACATTCTACACTCAAGTGCGAAAAGCGGGCGACCATATTCAGATAGAAGCACCACCAGAAGGTGTAGAGATAAACGGTTTTATTACTGAAGGGGTAGTTGTTGTGAACAATTTATACACAGCGAATGGGTTAGAAAACATGCAGTGGTTAGAAGAGAACATAACTCCTGAAAAATGTCCTGAAGGCTTCGTTGTCGCAGAACCAAATGGCTCTTTACTTTCCCACATAGCAGCACATTGTAGAGGAGCAAAAGTGCCTTACATTGTAGGTAATGTAGAAGTTGGTGAGCGTTGGGTAGAACCTGCTAGTGGTTGGGTTGTAAAAGACCAAGATGGTAGTTTCAAACCCAACCCATATAATCCAGCAGATTATTTTACTGAGTTCATGGAGGGTGTAGATTTTGGTAACAAGTTCTACTGTAAACAATTCAGTTGGTTGGCTACATACTTCCATCAGTTTCAAGCAAGACCTTTACAGAATCCAAAAGAAGTTGCATTCTTTGCGGGGATATTTGCTGCTTGGATTGTCAAGGCTACGTTCTCAATATCTGTTGGAGAGATGAGACATGCTAATCGTAGGAAAAATAACGCAACAATTACTAATTCTGTTTTTCTTCATCATGTAATTGGAAAAGATAACTTGTTTGAGATGACTTCTGAAAGCAAAGGAGTAACAGAAACTAGGAAGCATTACTATCTTCCAGCGGAAATAGGTACTTTTGAATGGAGTCAAGTCGCAGTTATACTAGACTTTTGTAGGATTAGTTTTAGGTCAGGATGGGAATCATCATACGGTGGTACGAAATATGGAGAAACTTGTGACCTTGGTAAAGAGTGTGCTGTTTGGTTAACCATCTTAGAGAAAGTTCTGATTGGTAATGATGACCAACAATATCACAAGTTATCACCACTACTAGCAGCGATTAATAAACTAGAAAATGCTCAACACAACACTGGTCATTTCTTCAACAAGTTCACAAACAAAAGGTCTTTTGATATGGCAACTAAAGGTATTGACGAGTTAAACGACGCTTTCATGTTGTACGAAATAGTCAGATACATTAGACATAAAAGAAACATACAGAACAACATAAAAGTAGAACACCATGATTTAACTAATGCTGTAAGAATAATTCAAGCCAAACCAACTTGGTTGAAAAATAATCTATACAAAAATAAAACTGAAGAGCCTGAGCCAAATTCACTTAGAAGTTTGTTTTACGATTTAATTATTGCAGATAAAAGAAGGCATCCAAATGGAAAATACGGAAGTATTTACAGTAGTGATTTTATTAAGTGTGGAGATTCTAATTGTCACACTTGTAAAGAGCACGAAATGTATTGGTCTGAAGATGAGCCTAAAAGTTCAACGTCATGGGTTGAAAAAATACCTGCACCTCAACCTGAAAAGAAAGAAGATTATGATGTTTATCTAGTGGAGAATTGATATGCCAGCAGGAAATAAACAAAAAATTGATTGGGAGTTAGTGAAGAAAGCAGTTCCAATAGCAATCAGGAAATCACCATATCAACAAAGAGGATTCTTTACACTACGTTCTCTTTGTGTAGCAACAGTTGATGTTTACATAAAGTTGAGTAAAGAAAAGTATGGGGGTATAAAACATCAAAGATTTAGTCAACGATACAGGTCACACAGAGTCATAACGACCCCTGTGTCTAAAGTGGTAAAGGAACTTGGTTATGTTAAATCAGTATATGCTAGAATAATTAGAAGAAGAGATATGTTCAATGGAGATGTTTGGAAAGAGGATATAATCTGGCATCAAAAAGATTTCAAATTACCTGAGCCAGTTTTATGGCACAAAATGAACAAGTATTTAGTTTGTGATAATTGTGGTAAAGAATATTACGGAAAGGTGCAGACTAAATATTGTAGTAAAAAATGTAAACAAGATAGTAAAAACGCATACGCTAGAAAATGGAGAAGTAAGCAAAAAGAGGAGGAGAAATGAATGTATAATGTAAGTAAAAATAATTGCCACACTGGTAATATACTAGTGTTTGAAACAGAAGATGGAATAAAAGTCTACGGTGGTGGTTCATCAAGGAATGGGTGTTGGTACAGAATGACACCCGAACCCGACCTCGCCATTGGACCTAGTGATGTAGTGCTGAGATATGCACCTCATAACATACCTGATGGGTGGGTCTCATCAGACAGATATGAAAAAACAGAGACGGTAATAGTTCCCATCAATTGGCCTGACTACAACATACCAACAAGTTTTGATAAAACAGACTGGTATAATTTAGTACAGGACATATATGATAATGATGTGAAAACTATTTCTTGTCAGTGTGTTGGTGGTCATGGTAGAACAGGGGTGCAGTTAGCAATCCTTGCACATCTATTAATACCTGACAACAAAAAAGAGTGGAAGGATTCAGCCGAACTCATCATGTGGGTAAGAGAGAGAATGTGTGTACACGAAGTAGAAACAGAAAACCAACAGCAGTATGTTGCTGACATGTGTGATTTACCTTTGGGTGAATCATTATTCCCATCAGTAAAACCTCATAAATACAACACTGGTTTTTGGGTTGATGAGTTCAAAGAAACAAAATGGGACAAAGAAGAAAAAAGCAAGGGGTACTTTACTTGCTTGGGTTGCAATGATTATGTGTCCATAGAGGACAAAGGGGAATACCTTTGCTTCTTGTGTGAAGAAGAAGGATTCTATATAAAGAAATGAATAAAAGAGAGATGAATGAAAATGAATGAAGGAAGAATACAAATAAGAACAAAAAGCGAAACGAATAGAATACACATTCAGGGTATAGGTGATGTTGGTATAAATCGAGATTATGGTTTTGCCACTAAACTCAGAGCGCCCGATAGTGTTGTGGAATGGTTGGCAGAGCAAGAGCCTATATTGAAGAGCGCTGCTACTGATGGTATATTCTACATCAAAGCAGAGCCGGTATATACTGATGATAGTTGGAAGATATTGATTCACGGTGAGCCAGCATTGAATACACCTTATGGTGCTTTGATTGGATTGACAGAAAACACTAATGCCAAGATGGTAATAGATTTTGTAACACAAAATAATATGACTGGCATAATGATGGAGGAAGAAGAATGAGTAAACAAACTAAGGAACTCATAGAGAGATGGTCTGTTCACCCTTTCAGTGAAATAGCAATTGCTGAAGCGTGTATTGGGTATTATGAGGAAATGATAGAAGGATGGAAAGAAACACTTAGACAAGAGATGGATTTTCATGATGAAGAAGATAAAGATGAGTATGATAATCTTGTGAGTGAATCGTTGGGTTCGTGGTCTGGTGTTTCCTGTGAAAACTACGTGAATAAGGATGAGTTTCGCAAGGCGGTGATACGTGACTTAGACACAATGATGAGGTATTACAAGTTCGCTGATGATTTGGAGGAAGAAGAATGAGTGAACTAATTAATGAATTATTGATATGGGAAATGAGAGATAAACTAGACCCACCACATAAGGGTCTTGTAATGTTCTCTTCTAGTGCTGCTGAGTATAATACAGAACATCTCGTTGAGCGTTGGGAGGTAGATGAAAGTGATTGCTATGAAGCAGAGTATGGAGGTAATGACACCTTGTGGATTCCACTTAAGGTTATGGAAATTGCTTGGCCTTCTGAATACAAGCGTATTATGGAGTTGAATGAATGAATATATTTGTATTAGACAATGACCCTGTAAAGGCGGCACAAGCGATGGATTGCGTCAGAGTACCGAAGATGGTCACTGAGTCAGCACAGATGATGGCATCAGCCCTGCGCCGACATGGTGCTCCTGATGAACGGATGCCTTTGACGAAGGCCGGACGGCCATACAAGGGTGGGTACAAAAATCACCCATGTACGATTTTTGCGGGAGATACACGTACTAACTTCTTGTGGCTTGCGACACACGCCTTGGCTTTGTGTAGAGAGTATGAGCAACGCTTCCTCAAAGAACACGCATGTAAGCAACCAATCATACACATGATAGAATGGATAGAATACATCCCTGAAGGCGACCTTACACCATTCGCACTGGCTATGCCTGATGAATACAAGACTGCTTATGTAGAGGGGCTTGCAGAATTATGCAACCCATTTATCAAACACGCAAAAGGTAATGATGCAGTCGAGGCATACCGTCGCTACTACCACAGCAAAGCAGACAGTAAAGGCGGTGTGCATTACAGACACACAAGCCCGCCTGACTGGTGGATGGGGGTGACGGAATGAAAGAAGATGGAAGAGGACAAGAATATCTTGACGAAAACTTTTGTTCACATGATGATGTGGGTATAAGATACTTTGATATTATTAATGAAGGTGAAGATGTTCGTGTTAGTATACAATGTGAAAAATGTGGAGATAGACAAGACCATATTTTAGACTTAGAGCAGATAATATGGGAATTGGATTTGGAGTGGAAAGAATGACTTTGACTACCTATTATCATGCAACTCCATACGAGAACTTCTTTTCAATAGCACAAAAAGGGATTAAGAAAAACTACGATGGTGTTTATTGTTCAACTGACATGAACACATCAGTCAAATGGATTTCTTTTACAAGACCAAAATCAAAGAAGATAATGGTACTTCCATTCAAACGTGATTCTAGCCTGATGGAACTCGGTATAGACCATTCACCCGTATTGACTAAAATGATGGGCGTAGATGACGATTCAGCATCTTTTGTAAGTCCTGATGCAATCCCACCAGAGGATATTATTTGGGATGACGTTATGATTTATGAGAATCCATTTTATGTGGGAGTTGAGGAAGAATGAGATTTAAGAGTGTAAAACATGCTGAGTATGAAATACTAAAGGCGTTATTAGTTACAGAGGTGGAACAAACCTTTCATGAATCTGTTAATGAAATAAAGATGATTGGAATACCTAGTAATGACAAGGTGGCTGAACAAAGATTCAACAAAGCCGCCAGTAATATTACCAAAGTGATTTTTAATATGTTGGAAAAAAGAAGTAAACATCTTCCTGAAGAACATATTGAATATGAATTAGACATAAAAGAAATAAAGAAATTAATGAAGGAAGGTGTATGAGTAAAAAGGGTAAGTGCAAAACATCGCACCCAAGAGTGAAAGGAGAATCTAAATGCAGAGTTTGTGGATATGAATACGGTAGTTAGATTCTATATAAAGAAATGAAAAAAGAAGGAGATGAAGAAAAATGAATGAAATAAAAGATGGAAAAATGTATGATAAAATATTAGAAGCGAAAGAAAAAATAGATGGGGTTTTAATTCCTGATAGAACTTGGAATAGAATTACTGAACGACAAATGACAATTGCCAATGTGATGAATCTGGTAGATGATACATCTACTCAACACAGTGCTTGGGCTTTTGTGAGAAGAGACTTATTAAAAACCGATTTGGTTGATTCTTTCATATGGCATATGTTGTTAATGGATTTATCTAAAGAATACCAAGTTGGTATTCCTTTGTTAAAGAATTTAGTTATAACATTAGATGTTGACCCCATGAATAGAAATATCATGGTCGATGCTATTAGACCTGTGTTCCATGAAGATACCGATTTAGTCACATCTGAATATGTGATGGCGGCCTTTCATGGTGTAGACATGGGATGGTGGACTGAAGAAGAAGCAAGATTAGTAACAAAGTCTAGTGTGATACCTATTCTTGACAAAGATAGTAAGAAAAATGCATTGGCTAAGTATCTTGGTGTAGACCCCGATGAATTAGAAGACTTGACAACTCAAGGAAACGACGTGTTTTTAGTAGGAGAGGAGTGAAATGATAGAAAGAATTACTAACCTAGTTCTTTTCTCGGTTTCATCTCTCGACTGGCGACAGGGTTGGGAGAACAACTGCTTCATAGGCATGGCTGCAAGTTTCTCTACTGTCGCACCCAAAATAGAGGTGGTTGAATGAGTTATAGAAGTAAATCAACAGGACAAGTAATTAGCGAAGAACAGTTTGGAACATTATGGAGTATACTAGAACATTATCGTTATGAACGAGAAACAACGGGAAAACAGCAAGAAGCGATTGTAACAATATTGAATGATTTTGGTTATGTAGGGGTGATTAACGAATGAATGAAGATGAATATGAAAAGATAGAGTTTTCTGTTTCTAATTTTATAGAAGGTGGTAAGGTGAAATACCCCGATGGTATTACTGCACCCATTCATGACATAGATATTCATATAGAAGTAGATGGAGAACTCCAAAGACTACTTATGGTATGTACTTCGGCGGAGTGCATCGAGGCATGTACAATGTGTGGAGAAGAAGTAACAGGAAAAGAAACCGTCATGGTTTTTGATGGTTTCATCCTTTACCCTTGTCCAAAATGTAATTCATTCGACTTTGTAAAAGTTGATGAGAAATGGAAAGAGGAATTAATATGAGTTTTGAAATGAATGATGATATGAAAAAATGGGCTAAAGATTTGATGAGTGGATTAGGGATAGGCGCTATATGGGCGCCCGAAGGTTCTGGGTTGACATACAAGAAAATGTCAGACGATACTTTGTTGCTAACAAAGATGATGAATCATCCCGATGTGTTAGAAAACCACGCTCGTTTTACTACTATAATGATGGCTATCGGGATTAACATGGCTGAAAACGAAGAGGTTCTCTTCGATGCACCCGCTAATCCTGAAGAGGCTTACATGTTAGAACAACAACATAAGATAGATATTGCACATGGATGGAAATGTGAGTGTGGTAGTAAATTAATAGAGATGCCTCATGAAACTTTCACTCCTAGATTTTTATCTAGCGAAGAAGTATTACTAGAAAACGGAGATACAGATGTAGTAGAAATTTGGGGTTACTTGTATGAGTGTCCAGATTGCGATAAAGCATTCAATGTAGACCCTGATGATTACCATTTGATGGCGGGAGATAAATTGTTTATGAGATACAAAATAGATGATAAAAGAGTTATGCAAGCAATGACAAGAAGAGAAATGATTCAAGCAGCAAAAGACCAGACTGGTGTTCTTGTTGGTGATGCTTGTCCAATTACTGGTGGGAAAGTACCAACTTGGTTATGGGGGACTTACTGCTTTGTTGTCAATTCAGACGAGGAGGAGTAAATGTCTAGACCTTTTACTTCTTCACCCAGCATCACTTGTGCTAAGTGTCACAAGATTAAAATTTCAGCATCCGCTAAATCTAAGGGTAAAACAATTTGTGCTCGTTGCCATAGAAGAGAAGGTACAGGTAGACCATTGGAAAAACTACCTTTACCAATAGGTTTCAGGAGTTTGATAGAATGAATTACGTTATTGATTTATGTTGTTCATGTAATACTAGAGGAAGAATATGGACAAACCAGTATGGTAATAAACCGATTTGTAAAGTTTGTTTCGACAAGAGAGGTGATTGAATGAGTAAGAAAAGGATGAGATGTTGTGCTAGTTGTTGTCGCATCTTAGATACCGATTTAATGCGTTACGAATGGGGTGAATGGATTTGTAATAATTCCAATTTACAAAATAGAGCAGAATGTAGGTGGATTTCCTACTTCGACAATGCAATTCACGATTCAATTCCTGATTTTTCCAACGAACAAATCGCTAATGATTTTTATATTCACGATATAATACCATCATATATTATTCAACGATGGATTGTTAAGGCGTTCAAATGGAAACATCCACCACTAAAAAAATATTTCAGAACAAAGAAACAAATAGAGAGATTACAAAAGATTTCTAATGGTTTTACAATCGGGCAGTTAGAGAAGGTGCTGATATTATCAAAAGACCAATTCATTTCGGAATTAAAAACAATGGTATCTTTGGGTGAAATTGATAAGAAAGGTTTCAGGTATTCGATGGGGGAAACTCATGCTGAAATTAATGAAAGAGTTTCTAAATTGGAACAAAAATATAAGGGTCTTATTGAGGTGGGTAATTGAATGAGTAATGAAACATTATGGAGAACTTCTAGTTTAGAAGGTAAATGGATGAATGGAAAAGGTGATGTGGTAGCCAGAAGAATAGAATACTATCAAAAAACTTGGTTAGACTTGAGAATAAATAATATCCAAGATGGTAAGAATCAACCTACTAGACACGGAGTTAGACTTACAGTAGAACAACTGAAAGAATTAATCCCTAGACTGGTAGACTTTGTAAACAATGTAGAAGATGAGAGAGAAGCAGCGAAAAGAGCAGGATGGGAAGAAGAGGAAACTTATTCAGAGGGGCATAATAGCCACCAAGAATAAAACTATCTTCGTATTTAGGTGATACCATGAGATTTGCTCATGCTGCTAGATTACATGAGAATATTATCCTAGGTGTAAGTAAAAACCAAGTATTCTCCGATGTAGATTCTTTCAAAGATGCTATGGAATTGTATCAATTATTCATACCAAGCAAACCCCTTCTAAATAAAACCACACTGGTAAATAGATTTGCAGAAGAAGTTGGTACTTACATTGATGTGGTAATGGATGTTCTTGGTGAAAGAAAAGTATGGAAAGCATTAGCAGGAGAGAGCAACGAAGGCTCGCCTAGAAATCGCTCAGTAAGTGAAATGATAATGTATGCTGAAAGTGTAGCAGAAGGTGCTATTTCGATTCTAGATGCTGCTCATACTATGGATGAAGTGGAAGCAAAACTATTCTGGCGATTCATTATGGGTGAGAAAGTAATGACTGAAACTGCCTTTTTATTATCAGTAAGTGGGAATAAGATATCACCACAGGTATTGAATAGACATATCAAAAGAAAACCAACCTACGAATTACTAGAGGTGTTATTTACTGACCCTCTAAGTTTAGATGCTGGTGAGTTGTGGTATCAAGATATAGATTTAGCATTAGTACCAAGGCGGTTCTTCCCTCATATTTCTACCGAAGGCCAGAACAAAATTATTAATTACAACGGTGGTTTTTATCAGAGAGTTTTGGATAAAGGAAGTACTAAGATGCTTCACATAATCAACGAACCTACTGGTTCTAGATTTGTTTGGAGAGATAGAAGTGGTAGATTGATTCCAAGAGGTATAGCGCCAAAACTATCGTGGTCTATCAATGGCCCTGTGATACTAGAAACTGTACCGATAAACGATACTCTTCATGTGTATGATGCTATCTATCCAAGATATGCACATCTCAAATTAGATGAGAGATTAAAACGATTTCAAGACTCATTAACTGATGAGCCAATAATAGTTCACCACCCTGTGTTAATAGACCACTGGGGTAGTTTAGCACATGATGATGATATGATTAGATTCCCCAATAATAATCCATATAACCCAACAGAAGAAGGTGGTTATACATTAATGAAATCATTAGCCAGAAAACCATTTAGAATTCATTCCGTAAAGAAAAACGAAGATAGTATTTCTATCAAGGTTTGTGCTTTAGACGGAATAGATGATTTTGTTGTAGTGGGTGAGATGGAAACCTTTGGTGATTTGACAGGACAATTACTATTCACAATCAATAGAAGAACAGGAATGGTTTTACAAAATCAATGGCAAGAAGTATCTGGTGAACATTGTATAGTGGTTGAGGTAGTAACCCCCACTATCATAAAGAACCCACTTACAATCGTAGACCCCCTGCTTGTGGAAGTCAGAGATGACTTAGGGATGAATGATGTATTACAAGTCGTAGATATTATGTTTGGTGAAGATGATGGATGATTGGAGTTTTACTTTAGGTTTCATTTGTGCAGACTTAGACATATATACAGGGGTGTCAAGAGACGACAGATACGACGGTGGTTTTAAATTAAGAAAATGGATTTCTTGGAAAACCTTGTTTGTTTATCCTAGAAATGAATTACTTGAAAAAGTAGAAGAGGAATTAGAAAATATAGGAATAGAACTAAAGCAGTTTTATTATAGTGAGTCTGACATCAAAAAATGGTTTCATTTCCTTAAGCAAGCAAAACTAATTCCCTATTTCTCACAAGCACCGAAGATAGAGTTGATGGAGTGGGTTTTTGAAAATCCCCTTCCAACAAGAACTAACAGAAAAATGGGTATGCATGTACCAGTAGATTTCGAAGAAACGGTAAAATGGATGTCTGATTTTGATGTTCTAAAAGAGGAAGAATATAAGATTCTATATAAAGAAATGAATAAGGGGGAATTGTATGAGAAGGAGTAAAAAAATAAATTTTCGTTCATTGTGTGTAAATCCTTTATCTTGTAACCTTGCTGGGCTACAAGTTACTTTCACTGCTCCGCTCCTTCTCATACACCGAGGTGATTAAATGAGATATACACAAAGTAACTGGAATGAAATTGGTAGACCACTCACTCTTGAGAAACTAGTAGGACAAGAAGAGTTTGTTGAAGATGCGAAAGAATGGAATCAACACGACTCTTGGCCCGCAGCCATCTTACTACATGGGAGACCCGGAGTTGGAAAAACTACCGCTGCAAGAATAATTGCTAGAAGTGTATTAGGGGATTATTACGACCCTGTTAATTATGTAGAATCAAATGCATCCGATGACCGGGGTATTGATTTTATCAGAAATGAATTAAAGATATTAGCAAGCACAAAACCAATAGGAGCAGATAGAAGAGTTGTTCTTTTAGATGAAGCAGACGGACTTACCAAAGCGGCTCAAGACGCCGCTAGACAAATTATAGAAAACTACGCTAGTAATTGTTTGATTATTATGACAGCAAACAATCTAGATAAAATTACTACAGCAATACAAAGTAGATGTGCTGTATACCAATTCAAACCCTTAACAGCAGAAGAAGGGGCTATACATCTTACCAATGTCTGTGAAATACTCGGTTTAAGAAATGTAAATGGTTCTGACATTTTAAAACATTGGGAAGAACATTTCCCTCGTTTAGTTACTACTATGGGTGGTGATTTGAGGGGCTGTGTAAATGTATTAGAAAGTACACAGAAAAAACAAAACGCCCTTGTAGAAAAAATTAGGGATATAGATGTGATATCAGATTCAGCAGTTGCTAGTCTAGATAATGAATGGATGGAAATGCGTATTGCATTCCACAAAGCGATTAACCAAGGTAGGGATAGAGCATTTGTGATGCGCTCTTTCTACCAAAATATCTCAAGTTTCTTTGATGTAACGGATAGAAATCCGAAACTGTGGGATATATTAGCCGTATATGGTGATATGATGAATTCAATTTATGAGTGGCCGGACAGTGATGCCGCATTCATGGATTGTTTTATTGCAAAATTAAGAAAGGAGTTGAAGAACTAATGGACAATGAATATGAATATGATGACGAAGAGCAAGAGAATGTGGCCGGATTTAACAGGGCCAATGGTAATTTACCTGAATCTGTAATGACAAGAGTGGAAAAACACGCCGAAAGAACCAATGAAAAAGTTGACGTGGTTTTAGATTTCTTTTTGGAATCTATAAAGAAAGACTACGGTTGTGATAATCCTCAAGAAGAAGATGAAGACCTTTTGATTGATTGGTTTGAACAGTGCTATGTTCAACTTAGAAGAGCGACAGTTGGTGGTGGTTCTAACAGTACTACCTTTGTTGGTTGTTTCATAGGTGTAGATGGAAACAAAAGAGACCGTAGGGCTAACATGGTAAGAAGGGCCTCAAGAGACTTCACAATGGACCCAAATGCTGCTATTGATAGTGGAAAGGTAGGTGTCTATGAAAGAGAAGGAGACTTTTGGAAGATAGTTACTTCTAATGGAAGTTTAGAAACTGTTGAACACGTCGATACTCCACCAAGTATGGGATTCTTAGCAGATGGACAATACATCTGTTTGTTAGGCTCAACCACTGGTAGGCCAATGGTCAAAGAATTAATGGGAAGGCATTACTTCTTCTTAGGTAATGAAGAAAATAAGTTCGAGTCAGAGATTCTTATGTGGAGAGTAGATGCTACTGGTGATGATGTTGATATGGAAGTGAAAGTAGGAGAGCCTTGTAAAATCTACGTTAGACCACCCAATGCTAATGCACCAGAGGCTTACAGAGACATTCTCGGTACTAGTTATGGATTTAGCGAGAAGATAGAATATACAGATAAATTCGTTGGTGAAAGTGAAAGAAGATTCTTACACCCTTCAAAGTATCTTACAAGTAGGGATATGCATAATTTCTTCGTTCCTTTAGAAGACTTAGACGAAGCCTATGAATCTGGAAGTCGCACATTCGAAATTAATGGTGAACAGGGTCGTTCAGGTCCTGTAGTTATTACCAAGGGTACAGTAAATAGACTATCTACAGAGGCTAGAGAAACACAATATGACCAAAGTGGTAAGAATTATGTTTTCAATTTAACATCTGTTGCACTTCAAAGCCAATTCGGTGAAGGTAGGGCAGCGGAAGTAGGGTGTTGGGTTAGTGGTGCTTGCCACGATTTAACAGCACCTTTCGTAGCAAGAGATGACACTTCTGAAATAGAGTGGGCTGAAAAGTCTACAGTCTATGTAATTGGAAGAGTTGGTGTGTCTGTAAAAGATAATGAAAGAGTCGCTAAACTAAATGTGTTTGGGGTATATGCTGACCCAAGAAGAATCCGCCCAAGAATCGGTGGAGGAAATACTGGACAGGAGCAATTTAACTGAGGTGAAAAAAAATGAGTACAAAGAAAGAAATAGAAAAAGAAAACAATACTTTGAAAGAAGAATTTGAAAAATTAAGAATGACCGCCGTGAATCTAGATGTCGCTTTGAAAGAGGAAATGAAGCGAAGTGCTGCACAAAAACTACAGATTGAGTTTTTAGTCGCTTACGCTAACAACGTTTTAGGGGCGACAAATAACTTACAAAACCAATTAAATCAACTTGCACAAGCAGGTGTAGATACAGGTAACGAGGAGGAAAAATAATGGCAGGATTTGGTGCGGCTAAAGAGGCTAAAGAGGCTAAAGAGGCAGTACCCTTTACCCCTCTCAAACAAAAGAAAAACAAAACTAGTAATAATCCTAAAGAGGGTCAGTATAATTTTGTAGAAAAAGCATACGACGCTTCTAATGACCCTTTTGCTGATTTGAGAAATGAACTACAATCTCTACATAAGAAGAGTCCTAAAAGTACATTGTTTGGACTTATAGCGGGTCATGAGAATACAGGTAAAACTGCAATAGTTTTAGATGCTTATGATAAAGTGAAGAAAGAAGAAGAGGATATCGGAGACTTATGGATTGTAGATTTCGATGGTGGTGGTGCGGCTTCAGCAGCAGCATTCTACAAAAACAGCACTAGTATTAGATGTTGGGACCCTTGGGTTATGCAGAAAGGAGATAGAACAGCATACGATTATCCCGCTACTCATGACAGGGTAATGAAGATAATGCAGTTTGCTGTAGATATCGCTCGTAAACAAGAAGAAGAAAACTACGATGGTGATAGATTGTGGGGTGTAATTGTAACTGGAATAGACCTTTGGGATTCTATATGTATTAACAACATGAGAATAATTGACCTAAATTTAGCCTCTGATGGTATTGAAGCGGCTGACTGGAACGTTAAGGTAGGACATCAATGGGATTGGGCTATCCGTAAGACTAGATTCCATCAACTGACTGCTCTATCAAGAGGATTGGTTAGTGCTGGTGTAAATGTCTTTTGGGAAACACATCTTAGAATGACTAATTACTCCTTTGGTAAGAATGAAGAGGCAGCGAAATGGCGACCTGATTGTGAGAAGGCTACCAATAATTATGTCTATCAAATACTTATTTGTGAAAGGACAGACACGTATGATGATGAGCGTAAAGGGGTAATTAGAAGCGAGTTTAGTGTAACCTTTGAGAAGAGTAAAACTAATGCTGACTTACAAGGCCAGAAAAGAACAATCCTAGTTACAGAAGCAGGTAAACCCGCTAGATGGATTGGCTTACCTGAACTAAGTGATGGAAGTCTGTGATTAAATGACTGAAATACAAGTGAAGAGAACTGAGTTCTTGCGATTTTTAACATCTTTTGGTGATGTAGAGGACCTGCGGCTGGATGTTGCGGGTTCTCGCCTCACTGGTGAAATTGGTTTCGCCACACATTATCTAAGAAAATCTTTGATAGTAGACCCAAGTGAAATAAAAACTGAAGGTAAATTAGATATTTCTGATTTGAAAAAAGTAGTCTCTTTTTGTAAAAAGATAAAAGGTGAAGAGTTGATTGTTAGACAAAGTGGTAGTGGTAAAACACTATATCTTCGTATAGAAAAAACCAAACTACAATTACCCACTACTGATATTATTACTAGTCATTCAAGAACTCCCATGATAAACAAATTATTGGATGAAACTATTGCTAGTATGTGGAATACTTGGACAAGAAAGAAAACACCCTTAGAAGTTCATGGTGATATTACTGTAAAAGATATTAAAAATGCCTCAAAAATGAATGATATTACAGGTAAACATGGTGCTAAAGTAACTGTGAATGCAGAAGAAAAAGAGTTTTCAATTCATCTAGGTAAAAAACACACACCGAGACTGTTTATTACCACACCAGTAACAAACGCTCAAGGACCAAATAACAACATCGAAAGTCACTTTGGTCATTGGTTTGGTGATTGTATAAACTTTTTAGATAACGAAGCCGCTACTTTTCATATGGGGGAACAACTCCCATTATTCATAGAGCAAAGTAACACCCTTTTGGTAATAATAAATCAGAAGGTGGACTGATGATAGTAGACTACTTTTACCCTAGTGGTGCTTATCTAAAGACTCACAAGGGTCTAGTGCATAATGATGAGGCGCCGTTCCTTTATGAGAGAACAAGAGGAGCAGATGGAGTTTTGAAAGAAAAGGTAATCACCCCAGAAGATGATGGTTACATATTCCCTTCATGTTGGGTAAGAGCAGATATACCACAGTGGCAAATGAATAAAATTGTTAGTAGATATCCGGGTGCTAAATTTGATAAATCTAAAACAGCAGTAGGTTTAGATGGTTACCCACTAATCAAATTAACAGTAAACCATCCCGGTAATTTATGGGATATTAAAGAAGAATACCCCTATACATATGAAGCGGATTTAAGTTTCGTAGACCAATATATTATACAGAAATACCCTGATGGTATTCCTGACTTTAATCCTAGAATATGGTATTTTGATTTAGAATGGGACCCTAAAGAAGATTTTACAACGGTTATGGCTGTAGTCGATAATCAAGATAAAACCCCTATGGTATTTGCTTGGAAACCCGAAGCGGAAATAAAAACCACACTGGTAGATAGAGAAGGAGGTTACTTGCTTCACTTATATGATAATGAAAGTGATATGCATGAAGGCTTCCTGAATTACATGGAAGAAAGAAATCCAGATATTTTAGTAGCACATGCTGGAAATTGGGCTGATTTTCCACATTTACATAGAAGACTAGCAGACCCTAATCGTATGAGTCCTATCAACCAAGTATTAGTCCCAAAGAAAGAATCAGGTTACAAAGAAACTGCTCAACCAATCAAAGGTAGATTGGTATTCGATAGCGCCGCTAGAGGTATGTCAGGTAGTGGTTTTGAGTCTATATGGCAAAAATCAGGTAGAGGTCAAATGTCTAGTCGCTCATTAAATTGGGTAGCACAAAGTCTTGAGTTAGGTGAAAAACTAACAGATAGGATAGAAGGTATGACCGTTTTTAATGGTTGGTATGAATATTTTGATGACTTCGTAGACTATTGTTTAGTTGATACCACTCTGTTAAGAGATGTAGATGAGAAACTACACGCTGTAGAATTTCATGTAGCCATGATGAAATTATGTGGTGTTTCTTTCCCTAGTACAAATAAAGTTACTAGATATTTTAGAGGTTTAATTGCTCGTAGGACCGAGTTGAAAGCACCTAGTTCAAAGGCTCAGAATAGAGAAGATTTGCAAGCAGCATATATCCCTGACCCTATTTCTGGTAGACATATAGGTGTTGGATTATTTGATTACGCCTCTCTATATCCAAATATAATTCTCAGTTTGAATTTATGTTGGACTACTAAAAGAGATGGTCCGGGTGAAAACATCAAATCTCCCGGCAACGGTACACATTGGGACCAAACCGAACAAGGGTTATTCCCAAGCGTTGTCTCTGAAATGCTCGCTTTAAGAAAAGAATACAAAAAGAAAATGTATGCTGCTACAAATCCTGATGAAAAACTTGGGTACGATATGCTACAGACAGCCACTAAAGTTGCTGTCAATGCTCTATATGGAATGGTTTCCATGGGTAAGATTGGTGGTATGTGGTCCGATTTAGATATTGGAAAAACAATTACCCACATGGGTAGAGATAGTATTAGATTCCTACTTGCTGAAAGTGAAAAGCAAGGTTACAAGGGGTTGTACGGACACACCGATTCAGCCTTTATACAAGTTCCTTTAGAGGAAGCGGAAGCACTAGCGGAGCATCTAACAAAAGAGGCTCAGAAACAACTAGACATGCCATACATGGATGTGGAACTAGAGGCGTATTTTGACTATTGGATAAGCGCCCAAACAAAAAATAGATATTTCGGAATTAAAACCTATCCTGAATCAGATAAGGGTAAAATGAAAGTAACAGGTTTTGAACTAAAAGCGGCTAATGCTGCACCAATAACAAAAGAAGTTCAATCAGTTTTATTCAATCTAGTAGGTAATGGTGCAGAAGAAGATGAAGTAACCAATGCTCTTAGACCAATTACCAAAGCGGTGTTAAGTGGTGAATATCCTGTTCAAAAATTAAGTCCTTATGGAAGAATAAAAAGACCATTTAGTGAATATAAATCTAACATACCTATGCAAGTTAGAGCCGCTAAGAATTACAACGAAAACATTACTACGATAGAACCATTCAAACCCGGAGATGGAGCACAATGGACATTCATTAAAGAAATACCAGAGGGGAAATCACACTTTGTAAAGTTCCATAAGGAAATTAAAGCGAATGTAATAGCGTTTAGGAAACCAGATGAAATATCTGACTATTCTATTGACTATGAAACAATAGTACAAAAATTCATAATGGCTAAAATCAAGCCTGTTTATCAAACATTAGGATGGGATTTAGATAAAGTTGATGCTAGTATAGCAGTGCCGGAGGTGTATTGGTGATGAGTAAAATAGAAGATGAAGTATGTAAAAAAATAATGAAGAGAGCAGAAGTTGGGAAAAACAAATACGGTACTACTATGGAAAGAGATGACTTGACTATACCAGAATGGTTAACACACGCTCAAGAAGAGGCTATGGACTTGACAGTCTACCTACAGAAACTCATAGAGAAGCAAAGAGGTCTTAGAAGAGATGTTTGTTGGTGGTGTGGTGGTCAATTAATTTGGCAAGCAGACCACGATAAAGAAGATTTGATGGGTGAAGAAGGTATAGTAACCCACCTACATTGTTCTTCATGTAATGCATCAGTTGAGTATATTTCACAGGAGGAAGAAGAATGAGATGGAACCCTAATGGAGATGATAAAGTCTCACGTAATAATGAGTCCACTTATCCTCACAAAGACCTATTGAAGTCTTACGCTATTAGCACATATGCTTGGCTTCCAGAAATGGAAGATAAAAAATTGAGAATAACAAAGAGTAGTTTAGGAACATTTGATTTCTGTCCTAAGCAGTATTATTTTCAAAACATTATGAAATTACAACAAGAAGAAAAAGACCATCACATCAGAGGAAACAATGTCCACGATATGACAGAATATTTCTTTAAAGAAGCGGTAAATCATATTGATGAAATACTAGAAGAAATAGAAAAAGATAACTTACATCTTGCTAGACAGATGACACACGACATAATTCCAAAACCACCTTCACCTTATTTGTATGGTGAAGATGAGCAGATATCTACATGGGTAGATTGGCAATTTGAGAGACTAGTTATTACCAAAGGAGTAGATTGGTTTCCTGTCGGTAATGAAGCAGAAGTTCACGCAACTAGGAATGTAGAGGTTGATGATATCATAGTACCGATTCACATGCGTGGATTTATTGATAGAATATTTGAAAACGAAGACGGTTTTATTCTAATGGAATTAAAAACCGGAAAATGGAAGAAGGGTAAAACTGCTACTAAGTTAAGAGCAGAAATGCAATTTTACAGAATGATGCTAAATTGTAGCCCTCATAAAGAATTTTTACCTATTCAATATTGGGGATGGGAATTCCCCGGTGGAGGCATAAACAAAGGTGATGGTGCTAATTGGGAATATGAACCGACCAACGATAGAAAAGCCACATATGCCACTAAAACAATAGAAAAGCGCATGAAGAAATTAGTAAAGGCGCATTTAGATAATGACTTTCCAGCAGAGCGAAATGACTTCAAATGTCAGTGGTGTGATTTTATGCACCTTTGCCCCGCATGGACACTGGAGGATGTATAACATGAATAAAATGAGAAAAACAGAACTAATAATAAAGAATATAATTGAAGAAATGGGTAAGCACTACGGAGACCAAATAACTGTAAGTTTCGGTTATTTAAGTTCAGAATCGTGTTACAATATAAAAACCACAACACAAACAACATTAGATGATTATGTTGATACTGGTTTAGATAAAATACCTTCTTTCAAAACATTTGATGTTACTTTTAACAGAAAGTGTATAGATGATTCTTTCGGTAATACTGTTGTAGAGTTGTTACAAGAAATTAGACAATAGGGTTGATTGAATGAGTTTTATTACTCTTGATTTCCCAAGAGAAGTTCTCGAAGTGGCCGCTAATGGAAAAAAGGGTTACAGAAGATTGGTTAAAAATTGGGATGAATTAGAAAATTATTGGAAAGGTAAAAGTGGTAGCGGTGATGTATATTTTACATCCTATGGTTACAGAGCACTAACCCCACCAAGAAACCATAGAGTTGATTATAACACCCCAATCATTAGACATTTTGTATGCGATTTTGATTGTAAGAACTTCCATGATAAAGGTATTGAAGTACCATTTAATTTTATGCAACAACAAGTTCAAAGGTTACATAAACATCTCTTAGAAGAAGATATCTTACATTACATATGGTTTAGTGGTGGGGGATTCCATGTTTGGGTTACATTAGAAAAAACTTTCACCCCTTCTACTGGATTAGATGTTACTAGAATAAAAGACGCAGGTAGACTTGTACTTTCTTCTTGGCATAAAAAATTAGACTTACCATCTAATGACCCAACTGTGGCCTTCGATACAGCGGGTATGATTAGAATTCCTAATTCATATAACAGTAAGAGGGGGTGTTGGGGTTTACCTGTTGATACTGATATGCTCAATAATTTATCACATAATGAATTGGAAGCGATATCACAGGAGCCATCTTCTGGTTATATAAAACACGGAAATAAAGGCTTAGTCTTAAAATTAAAAGAAAGAAAGCAGTTGTTTAAATCTAAAAGAACTGAAATTGTAAATCTTCCAGACTTGTCTATTGATGGATTAACAATACTCCCTTGTTTAGCACAAGCCGCTATGGGTGAAGGAAACCCAACACATAGGGCTAGATTTCAATTCGCATCTTATCTTGCTAGTAGACTAAGGTGGTTTTTCCCTCCAGACCAAGTTAAGTTAGAAGAAAAAGAAAAACACATTAATTTCATTGTAGATGTAATTTCTAAACAAGGGTGGGCTGATTGGGATGAAAATGTAACTAGATTCCAAGTAGAAAATATTGTGATGGGTGGTAGTGGTAATAACGGATATAACGCCGGTATGTGTCGTACTATCATATCAGATGGTCTTTGTACAGGAATGTGTAAATTTTATGATGGTACTGCGGAAGGGATGATATGATTAAAAATTGTAGAATATGTGGTGAAAAACTTGGTAGAAGAAACCACACAGCAAGAAAAAATACCACAACCAATCTTTGTTTTTCTTGTATTAGACATCCACCAATTGAAGAACAATGTATAGGTATAACATCCAAAGGTCAAAAATGTAAGATTATTAAATACCGAGATAGTAATTATTGTAAAGTGCATAAACACATGGAGAGGTCAGAATGAGTGAAGTGCATGAAAATCAACTTGAAAGTTATAATGACAGAATGTTAAAACCTCCTTTTGTGTGTCCTGTTTGTGGAAAAAAACCCGCTAACATAACTACAGTAAATTGGAGAAGTTGCATGGATTGTTTTTTGGGAGAGTAAAGAAAATGCCTAAACCTAATTTGATTATAGATTCTAATGAAAGAGGATTACTTTGTGATTCTGTTATAAGAAAAGCCGAAAAAGCCCATTTAACAGTAGTAAGACAACCATTAGTTGTAGGAGACTATCTTCTTGGGGAAGCGTGTGTGGAAGCAAAAAGTATTGCAGATTTTTTCCAATCAAGTCATAATGGTCATCTCTGGAGACAACTAGAAAACATGGATAAAAACTATGTTCGTTTTTTCATAGTCATTCATGGAACTATTGACAAATATGTAGCCATTGCAAAGAAAAACGGAAGGCGTATTACTTACAGTAGAGTTCAAAATGAATTAACAGGAACTATCGCTAGAGTTATGGCAGATTTCGAGTGTCAGGTTTTCTATACACCAAACACAAGTGAAGCCGCACTTTTTATCACTAAATTACATGATAAATTACACAAACCTGCTAGTTCACATGGGGCTAGAACAATCAAAAGAGTGGCTAGTAATGATATTAGAAAAGATATGTTAGCCACGATACCGGGTCTTGGAAAAGAAATAATAGATAGGATATTCGAGAAGTGTGGTAGTATAGAAGAAATGGCTTACCCAGAGGCACTTAAACAAGTAAAAGGATTAGGTCCTGTGCTTAGGTCTAGAATAGTTCAAGCCATTACAAGCGAAGAAGCAATGGTAGTTGAAAGAAAAGTAAAGAGGTGAAAATCTTATGTCTAGACACATAATCGCACATAAGACTATATACTGACCTCTAGAGGGGTCAAATTATGAGAGATTATGCGGATTATGAAGCGGTAAAGAAATACCCTATATTCAAAGGGTACATAGAACATTTTAGAGAGACATCAATGGATAATGATATTCCGGGTATGCTCTCTTTCTTCTTTTTGAACGGTCAAGCGGCGGTCCCTTATGTTAGGATTCCTTGGGGGCCAAGTCACTTAGACCCAAGAGTACACGTTTTCTGGGTACAACCTTCTCGTACTGGTAAGTCTGTTTCTTGGGAATTTATTGGAGATGTCGCAAAGGATTCGGAAATTCCTACAGATAATTACACTACTGGAACTGATGCCGCTTTAATCGGCGGTTGGGAAGAATATGTAGACGAAGATGGTAATAGACAAAAAGATATGAAAGAAGGATTGTTGAATGGGAGAAAGGGACTTAACTTTGACGAGGGTAGTATTATTCTAAGTCCTAACAAACACAGTCAAGAAACAGTTCTATATCTCCAATCTGCGTGTAACCCTGTTGGTACTCATGGAAACAAAATGGTGAAACACACAAAGGCTGGAAGAATAGAAGCAGAATCTTTAGTTTCTATGTGGATTACCACTTTCCCTCCAAAAGGAGTAAAGGACTACGTTCTCACAAAAGGAATTTTCCAGAGAGTTTTGCTTTATTGGGGTGAATGGGACACCGCAAAAAGGCAAGATGTTAGTATTAAAAGAATGAGTAGTGCATTTAAAAAATTACCAAAAATGGCTGTAGATTACAAAGAAATCACAGACTACTTTAATGATTTACAGAAAAATCTTAGGGATAGAGTTCTAAACTTATCAGAAACCACATTCATTGAATGGGATGGAATGGATAGGGAAGAGCAAGAGTTGATTTTAGAAAGTGTAATGCACGAAATGTTCAAGGCTGATGATACATTTTATGCTGCCTGTTACGATGCTATTGATGATTATTATGACCTACTAAATGGATTAGCACCCGGTATAGGAGAAGTTGTTGCATCTTTCATGCCAGCAGTTGAGAATTATACTGTTATTTTCGCAACACATATGGCTATGATTGAAGGTGTTTGGACTGTTACTGGAGAACACGTAGATATGGCTAAAGATATTCTTTATGATTTGACAAGAAACTTAATTCTATGGTTAGAAGACGAAGTTGAAGTTGGATTCAAGAAAACAGAAGTAGCCGAATACAGAACTAAGTTTACACTATCATTCCAAAATACCGAAAAAATGGACTTTGAAGATAATAGAGGTAATGGTTGGGTAAGAAAAGAAGCAATGCTAAGAGTCTATGAAGATAGGGCAAATGTGACTAGAGGTACCGCTTGGAATCACTTCACAAAATATGCTAAAGACATGTTTGAATCCACAAAATCTGGAAAATTAGTATTCCTTAGATTAAAAAAGGACAAAAACGAATAACTTTTGTACAAAGATAGGTTGGTGGACACATGACAGATATTCTATCTTTAGATATTGAAACGGCAAATTACTCTTATGATATTGGAGGATGGAATAATAGAACCCTCTTTGAGCCTAGTGTAATCGCTACTTGGGATGGCTCTAATGCTACAGTATTTACTAAGAAGGAAGTTGCGATTAAAGGTGCTACAATCTTACCTTTACATGCTAAAGATATAGGTAATCATCTCACAGCCCATATAGAGAAAGGTGGAAAAATATTAGGTCACAATATACTTAATTTTGACTTACCTGTAATTAAAGAATCACTAGATTGTTTTGCGGCGGGCGACATTATGTATAAAAACCAAGACAGTATTATTGATACTAAAAAGATAATTCAAAAATCTTCATTGAAACATGGTAGAATTACAACCACATTGGACATGTTAGTAAAAAATACCATTGATAATTTTAAGTCTATGTCTAGTATAGAAGCACCCAAAGCGTGGGGTAAAGGTCGCTATACAGAAGTGGCTGATTATTGTCTAAAAGATGCTAAATTAACATATGATTTATACAAACATATGCAAGAACATAACATAGTCAAATCTCGTTCTCTGGAAACAGGGGAAGTGATTGAAATAGAAATAGAATGGTGAAATAAATGAAAATTGAAGAAGAAATAAAATTAAAAGTTGGAATAGATACTTTGTTACGAGCAATATCACAAGGTGGGGCATTGTCGGATATACAAAGAATGGCGAGTAGAATAGCGAATGAGGTAAATTGGCCTTTTACTCCAGAAAATAATGAGGAGGAATGAAAATGGAAAAGCAAGAAACAAGAAAAGCAAACGCACAAGCATTGAATATAAACGCAGCAAAAGCCATCGTAGAGACTTGTAAAAGTACTCTGGGACCAATGGGTATGGACAAAATGATGGTAGATGGTGCTGGTAATGTTATAGTTACAAATGACGGTGCTACAATTTTACGAGAACTAGATGTTGCTCATCCGGGTGCTAAAATGATGGTAGAAATATCCAAGACTCAAGAATCGTTGTGCTATGATGGAACAACTACCACAGTGGTACTTGCTGGACAATTACTTACTAACAGCGAAAGTTTGTATAAAAAAGGACTACACCCAAATGTAATTTGTAGGGGCTATCACGAAGCAGCAAGAATGGCCTCAAAATATCTTGAGAGTGATGTCGCTTTTGAAGGAAATGAAGATGTTCTAAAAAATATAGCAAAAACAGCAATAACAGGAAAAACTCTAGAAACAGCGACTGATATTGTTAGTCAGTTGTGTGTAGATTCTGTAGTTAAAGCGGGTGAATCAGATAAAGTTAGAGTTGTTAGTTTACCGGGAGGTAGTATTGAAGATTCATATCTTTTTAACGGTGTGGTACTAAGCAAGAATCTAGTTTTAGATGTTGATTTCAAAAAGAATACCAAAGTGGTTTTAGTTAATACAGGTCTTGAAAATGAAAAGACTGAAGAAAATATATCTATTCAAATGGATGCTGAATCTTATACACAATTTAAACAAGGAAACCAAGATAGTCTTTTAGATAAGGCAAAAAAGATTGTACACAGTATTGGCGATGAAGGTATTGTATTCGTTAGAGATGGAGTCCATGATAATATTTGTGCGTATCTAAAGAAGAATAATATAGGGGTGGTAAGAAGATTACCAGAAAGTATGATGAAAGCCTTGAGTAATGCTTTAAATTTAAATGTTGCACAAACAGTAAATGATTTGGAAGAAAACGCCTCAGCAAAAATAATTAGACAAAAACACAACGATGTTTACTATTTATTCATACAAGGTGATGAGGAATCAGACCAATCTACTTTAATTTTAAGGGGTGCTACTCAATCTACTCTTGATGAAGTAGAGCGAGGATTTGATGATGCTCTAGGTGTAGTAGGTATGGTGAAAAATACAAATTGTGTAGTTTATGGTGGAGGCTCTTCTTTCGTAGCAATGGCTTCTCATCTAAGGAGTCACGCAGCATCTATTGGTGGAAGGGCGCAAATGGCTATCGAAGCCTATGCTGACGCTCTAGAGATTATACCGGCAACCATTGCTGAAAATGCAGGTCATGACCCATTAGATACGGTTCTTTCGATGAGACATGCTGTACAGCAAGGTGATTTGGAATATGGCCCCGATGTGACTAATGGTGGCATTCATAGTATGAAAGAAGAAGATGTAATAGAACCTATGCAATTGATAAAACAAGCAATGTTATCAGCAACGGAAGTAACGACATCTATATTAAGAATAGACGATATTGTCAGTCGAAGGCCAGTTGAGTGATATGGGTAGGTTGATGGATAAATTAAACGTCACATGTAGAGCATGTGGGTACAAACACATACCTAGAAGATTATCCGCAAGATACCATGACACTAGAGGAAAAAGAATTCATTTATGGGAATGCAAACAATGCAAACATATTTGGGTAGATACAGCATTTAAAGCGAAGGGTTTATTCAAAAGATAGTGTTCCGATTACATGAGGGTTTACTATATTAAACACCATAAAAAATTACCTCTTCAATTGTGTATTTTCCAAATAGTATGGCGTTTTCTTTTCTCAATAGTTTCATTCGCGCCAATGGTGTACCCTCAATAAATACATATATCTGATGCAGGTAATAAAAAAGACAATATAGTAGCACTTTACTTTTTACACTATGTTAGAAATGGTGATGCTAGAAAGCATTACCTCACAACCCATTGAAATAAAAACCGCCATTGTACAAGTTAAGATTTTCTTTGCAATTGTTACTACACAATTTATGCATTTATTCTACACTCTAAAAACTGAGGTGAGAATATAAACAGAATAGATAAATGGTTTTGGACTGCTTCTAATGACTTTTGGTTTTGGGTAGCGAAAAAAGGGGGGTTACAATGAAAAATAGAAAACACCACAATGGTGCTTGTAAAATGTGGCAAGCATTTATGGCAGAATCATTTGAAGATTGGGATTAACAATCTTCGCCTTCTGTAAAACCATCTTTTGTCTTTAAGTCAACGTAGCATTGTTTGATTATGTTGTATTGAGTTTTAGCAGCAGATTCACTCATCAAAAAATTACCATTGAAACCACCAACAGGTGATGCACCATCAGCATAGGCATCATCCGATGCGTATATTTTACCATTGTATTCAACAGGGAATGTTTTATTTCCTTCTTCATCTACTTCTTTATTACATCTAGTAGTAACTATTACACAATGAGCGTAGTCGCAAGTTATTCCAAAGTTCGTTTCATATTCAATTTTTAGTGCCATATTATCCCTACAATAAAAGTTTTAATAAAGATTTTCCTATAATACCCATGCTTCCGGTTCGGGAAAATTATCCCATGCTTCGTTTGCAGTATCATATTGTGTTGGTAAATCTCTTAATGCTTGTCTCCAAGTAGTTATGTGTGCTTTTTGTTCTGTGCTTAATAGAGAATGTCTATCAGCAAGTAACCAAGTATCTGTTTCTGCTAAATAATGATTTCTCAATAACCTCAAATCATCCCAAGTTCTATCTACGAGTAATTCTTCACCTTTATCATTAGACCAATGTCTACTTATTTTATCTGCTATACTCAAAACAAAACACCTATCCATGCAGGAGTCCCGCTTGATTGGCTATTAAATACACCCTTTTCATTAAGAGATGATAAAGCGGGCCAACTTGAAGGAAACAACTTTGCTAATGTGTCCATTGTTGCTTCCGTCTTAAAAGAAAATGTTCCTCTACCGTTATATCCCCCACCATTTATAACTCGGTCTGGTTGATATGATGGTAAATGATATTGATTACTAAGCGGACTCCCTAAGTAAGGTAAATCCGAAACACCATGTATCGCAGCATACATTACCCAATACTTTTCATTTTCTGTTAAAGAAATAGTTGCACTTGTAGAACCATCGTTTGTAGTAAAAGAAGTAACTGCTTTAGTACCTGTACTGTTAATGTTAGCCGGAGTTGCTATACCTAATAACGAATCAGGCAGCCCATCACTATCACTATCATAGATAGCAATACGAAGTGCGCCCGCAGTATTACTTGCAGTTGTAATCCTAATTGTTAATGAGTTTATAGTATCTGTTTGTCTCGCTAAAAATGGATAAGATGTTATCTCATTTGCTCTTAAGAGTACGGTTGATACATGAGGTTGTGCATAACTATGGGTACTTATGTAAGGCCAAAATAAATTAACCCCATAATCTGTCCTATCCAAGTGCATTTTTCCCATTTTAATTAAATCTTCGGATGCCCCACCACCACCGCCTGTTCCATCATCAATAGTACCGTCTGTTTTTCTTTGTCTAAATGCTTGCCTTCCCATTTTAATCACCTCATGGATGACATACTGCGTGTATGCTACCTGCTAATGTTCTTGTTGCCCCTTGTGTATTCTTAAATCTTATGCGAATATTACTACTATTAATATCAACTTCTATTTCACCTATTGGCGCAGCACCATCATAAATAATACCGTATTCTGTAAAGTTAGCGGCTGAGCCATCATAATGACACATCACATCCATTGTCTGCACTTCATTAGACGAAGAATCTGTAATATGAACTGATGCTTTGATTGCCTTAAAGTTAGCATGGGGAACTGCTAGTAATGTAATATAATTATTATTAGCGGTGCTTGTTGCTCCCACTACATTACCTAGTGTTTTAATTCCGCTAGGACTATGAGTTAAACCACCATAGCCACCTGTACCATCTACTGATACTACATCAGTTTGAGTACCGCCAATGGCGACATTAAGGTGTAATACTCCATCATGTGTACCATTGGTGACATCAGTAGAAACAGTTCTTATGCTTGAATAGGCTCTAGCGTCACCTGCACTATCTTCTCCATTGAAGTTTATTCTACCTAGTATATCATTATCAGCAGGTGAAGCGGAGTTTCTATACAATTGCATAACAGGCCCATTAGTAGCATCCGATTCATTATCCATAAGTAATAATGTGGCATTAGTATCTGAATCATCATTAATTATTGTAACTACACCGTTTGCAGGTAATGGTTGAGCACCTGTACCAACTTCTAATGCTACTGGTATATCAACAAGACCTGTTGAATCTCCTGTAATCCAAGTAGTAGTTGTGCTACCATCATTACCTGCTATGGCAAGTTGCCTACTTCCTGTTGTAGAAGCCACATCAACACCCGAACCTATGATTACATTTCCACTACCCGCAGTTTGATTTACACCCGCCTGATAACCTATACCTATGTTATTTCTTGAAACACCATTTACGTTATACAAAGCCCCCGCACCTAAAGCAGTATTTTGGTGAGGTGAAGAAGTCCCTCCACCCATTGCTTGATAACCTATTGCTGTATTGAACCTAGCATTAGTACCATTAAATGATTGACCTGCCTGATAACCTACTAAAGTTTGATAAGAGTTTGAGGTCATTAATTTACCCGCTTGTGAACCTACTGCTACGTTAAAGAAACCTGAACCACCTGTATGTGCCTGATAACCAACCCCTACATTTTCTGTGCCTGAACTTAATGTATCACCTGCGTAATTTCCTATCATTACGTTTTTATCACCACCATTAACAGCACCACCTAAAGCATCGTAACCGATTGCTATGTTATCGTTTTCTGATGTTGCGGCATCATAAGCATTTGTTCCGATAGCAGTGTTCCTACTACCACTTGTATTTGATTTACCAGATTTAGTGCCTATGAAAGTGTTATAATCTGCATTATCAATTACCTTACCTGCTTCCCAACCTATTGCTATGTTTTGTGAACCACCGCTAGTTCCACCTGCACCCATAGCATCTTCTCCAATTGCTATTTGTTGTCCACCACTAGTAGCATTCTGATATGCGTTTTTACCAATAGCAATAGCACCACTACCGCCTGACTGACCTATTGATTTTAATGCTCTATAACCAATACCAATATGATGAGAGCCATTTGTGTTTAGACTCATAGATTCAGCGCCTAAAGAAATATTGTGTGCGCCACTTGTCGTATCATTTTGTGAAGTCGCCCCAATAGCGATATTATTAGAACCCGTAACTGCACCACTAAGAGTATTAGTTCCTAATGCTATGTTGTATGTTCCGGTAGTTATTCCATAACCCGCACTTGCGCCTAACATTACGTTGTTTGTTCCGCTTGAAACATCTCTACCTGCATAAGAACCAACAGCAGTATTATTACCACCTGAGTTTAATGATTTTAAAGCCCATGTTCCAAAACCAATATTTTCATCTCCTGATTCTAATGCTGTTAATACAGTCTTTCCAATACCAATATTACCTGTTGCACTATTTAGCGTTCCTGTAAATGTTGGGGCTGAACCATCACTATCTGTTTGTATTAAGAAAGAATTAACAAAGTTAGTTTCATCCACTTTTACATCTGTTAAGCCATTGATAGTAGTAGCACCACCTCCATTTGCGTCAACATAAGCCTTAATCGCACCGGATGACATTATATGGTCGTCAGTATCTACTAACTCAGTTCCTATGTCAACATCATTAATCAAATGTCCACCAAGTGTAATGGCGGTAGCGTTAGTTGCAGTACCATCTACATTACCCGTAAACGCACTTGTTATTTTTGGAACAGTCAATATCGTAGTAGAAGGATTGTAATGGAAATCGGTAGAAGATTCAGGTGTAAGATTACCCCCATCATTAGAAGCAGTACCGTCAGGTGAGAATAAGATTAGATTATTTTCATTTACAAATGAACCAGCAGCGTCATTTGCAACTACAACAACTCTATTAGCAACACTAGCAGTATCAGCGTTGCCCTCTAAAGCACCATCAAACTTTGTCGCTTCTATTTCTCCCGATGCTTTGAATGTGACACCATCGGCATTACCGACCCTGAATATAATTTGGTCGTCTGTACTAAACTTAATTTGGTTATGAGCATCTCTTCCGACAGCATCTGTTACAGTTATTGAATCCACAAATGTATCTTTGAATCTTAGACTTGTAGTACCCAAATCAACATCGCTATCAACGGGTGGGAATATCACACCATCTGAGATATGTAATTGAGTTGCTTGGTTAGCGTCAAATCTTAGTGTGTTATCACCGTGGAAGTATTTTACTGCCCCTGCATATTGGTCTGAGGCATTGATGAAATAAATAGCATCGTTATTTACATTCCCTGCTGCATTCTTTTTGAAATTAAGGCGACCGTACAGCGATGATACATTTATGTCACCGGACACATTTATGTCATCTGTTACTGTTAATCCTTTCTTTACTTTAAAATCTTTTTCTGTTCCTGCCATTTAATCACCATGATTTTCACTATCCAATCACTTTACTAATACCGTGTTAACAATATCATATGCATATGTACCGTCTGCAACGGGTGTGAATTTTAAATCAATAGTTGTAGTCCCTTTAACAGCATCAAATGAGCCTAAATCAGAAGCAGCGGTGCCTATGTATGCGTATGATGTTAGATATACAGCAGCATCATTTGCTGGCGCAGATGCACCTTTGTAAGTAACTAATATTTCTGCTACATCAAAATCTGTACCGTTACTAATTTGACAAACAAACTTTGCTGTTCTAAATGTTCCAAAAGCGTAACTAGCAACTGTTTCTGCGCTGTCAGCAGTCCAACTTTGACCTGTGGCTGTAGATGTATCTATAATAGCAATTGCATCAACGCTCACAGTGTTTGCTTTCACTTGTCCAGCACTGCTATAAATTACAGCCTTGCTGTTGACTATACTTCCTGCACTTGAGCCGGCTAATAAATTAAGTTCTGCTCCTGTTGATGTAACAGCAGTAGATGCATAGTTTAGATTACCAGCAGCAATGTTTACTTCTCCTGTTCCGTCTGGTGTGAGTGTGATGTCACCATTGCTGTTGGTGCTTGTGATTGCGTTTCCGTCAATTGTGATGTTATCTGCTACAAGAGAGCCGCCTGTGATAGCGGCTGTTGTGGTGATTGCGCTTCCTGTGCTTATTGTACCGAAGCCGGATGCTATCGAACCACTAGCCAAAACACCTACCCCAGTTAAACTAGAACTTATTACTGTGCCACCAAGAGTGTTGTAAGTTAGTACATTGGCATTCAGTTGAGAATTACCATACAAACCTAAACTAGTATTATTTAGAATAGTATCACCAGCAATACTGATATGTTTTCCAGTAGCGATTTCTAAATCATCACTAACAGTCCAACCGTTACTCGAATCATATTGAAGGCTGTGCAATGATGTTCCCGGTGCGTAGATACCAGCACCATCAGCAATCGCTTCAGTAGTATTGTTGGTAGAATGCAACATAGTTGCCCCCGCGCTAACAGTCCCAGATGCTGGTGAAGTGAAAGTGAATGTATTAACATTAGTAACTGTGATTTGATACACATTGTCGGTTATACTATTTCCTGCGTCTTGAACTAGAATATACTCGTTACTACTGAAACCGTGTGAACTAGATGTAACAGTAACTGTAGTCCCACTTCTAGCATATGTGGCGTCTGTCATACCCCCAGTAAGACCTAGAATGAATGTCTTATCTTCTGAGACTACTGTTGTCGAATCAATTATCGTTTGAGCGCCGTTTACGGTTAAATTACCTGTAATAGTTACGTTGTCCCCAAAAGTAACTTCTGAAGTTCCATGTCCGATATTTACAGCAGTTCCAGAAGTTGTACCAATTGATATTGATGCTGCCCCCGTCCCTGTGTTTGCAGCGTCAATAGTCATAGCCTTAGCACTACTTGCGTTAGCAGTCATCGTTAGATTGGTTGTATCGGTTGAATCTATGGATAGTGTTGTTCCATCTACAGTAATTGCACCACCATTCAAATCAATAGTTGAATCTGCCGCAGTAGTAAGACTCGTTAAATTTCCAACTGCTGTGATTTGGCCGCTTTGGTCTGCTGATACAGAAATTATACCATGAGAATGACCAAGACCAGCACCAGCAAGAAGAGTGCTTAACTCAGCAATAGTTCCTTTTCTAGTCGGGTTGCCGCTCGCACCTACATCAACAAAAGCGATTAAATCTGTACCTCCAAATGTAGAAGAACCTATATCCGTTGTAGCGAGGTCATCAACATCTAAAGTGAAAGTCATATCATATGGGTCAGTATTTGTACCGTTATCTGTGTCTGTCCAATTGGTAGTAATTCCATCACCAATGAACTTTACTTCTTTACTTGTGGTGATTGCTAATTCTGTGCCGTCATCATCTTCTAATTGGAAACCTGCACCCATTCCGTCTGCACCTGAAGCACTACTTGTTATCGTAATCGCTGGCGCACCTGAAGTATCTGAAGAAGGGGTAAGAGTAACACCATTACCTTGTATTAATTTGAATGCAGAAGTGCCTCCACTTTGACCGCTATATACCTTATTAATTGTAATAGTTTCTGCACTACTCCAAGTGGTTTTAATGTCTTTTGAAATGAAAACTAAGTTATTAGATGAATCTATACCCACTACTGTAGTGCCTTTTTCTAATTTTGCATTACCTAATACATCACCAACAGCATATCTACTATGATTACTTGTAGAAAACCTATATTGACCTGCCGTACCTGCTGAAACCGAATCAGTACCATTTGCTTGAGGCGAAATTATTATTTTGTCAAAATTGACTACCGCACCTGAATTACTTGATGATTGTGACATCTAATCACGCCCCTATCCCTGAATTAGCCAACCCATTGACGTTAACGGATAAATGAATCACATCACCACTTGCTCTACCACCCGCACTACTTGTGTAAGTATTTTGCTTAAAACCAATAATCATACCGTGATTACCTGATAATGTTCCATCGGCTATAGTATCTTTATCTATGAAAAAAGTGCCTGAACCGAACCCTACATCTCCAAAATCCATAGTAGTAACTTCATCAATAAATGTACCGTTTTTATTATACACTCCATACAATTTTTGTACACGTCTGTATTTTATTTCATTACTTGAATTAATTATAGACATCATCCCAAAGACCTCAACTGCTTGGAAAGTATCGTCATTAGAATCTGATGTGTTTATCCCCATTATTGTTGTTTTATCACCGGGGTCAACATCACTAACAATTGATACTTGCATAGTTTTACTTGTATAAAAATTAGTTCCATCTACCTCTAGTATATGTTGTGTACCATCTGCTGTCCCTGTTGGAAAACCATCGCTATTTCTTAATTTACCACTAGCACCATGTAAATAACCCGATGCGTTTACATTTATCACAGCGTTCAAAGAACCTGTCATTCTAGTGCTACCTCCGATATTCAAAGCGTCTGATGTGTGCGGCTCTTTCTTAATACCAACTCTTCCTGATTGAGCAGATACACTAAGAGCATCATTATATGTACTACCTGTGTGATATTGAACTTGTAGAACTTCAGGAGTAAAAGATACATTTCCACCGTTTACAGTTGCTGTAGCATTAGCATCCATTGTGATTTGTGTGCCGTTAACAATACTAGCAATCTTAGCAGCAGTAGGTATGCTTGTACCATTAATTCTCATACCTACTTTTAACGCACTAGTATTACTACCATCACTAATTGTGAAAGTCGCAGCACCGCTGCTTATGTTACCTGCTTTGGTTATTGTTGCACTTGAACTACCTGATTTTGTTTGAACCATTAAAGCCTGTTCACCTACATGACTTGCTACCGTTTTTGTTATACCGTTAGAAGTTAAAGAAGCACCTGTAATGCTATTATCAGCAGTACCTGTAACAACTAGGCTAGTGTCGGCTGTAAGGTTAGTAAAAGCACCTGTGTCGGCTGTAGTAGAACCTACAGAAGTAGCGTCTATCGTACCAGCATTTATGTCAGCCCTAGAAATAACTACTGAACTACTACCTTTTGGTGTGATATTGATTGGAATGTTTGTATCATCACCATCTGCTGAAAGCGTTACGGCTGTAAGTGTTACACCCGCCGCTGCAACATTGGTATCGAATGTACCTGCTTTTACTGAATGGTCGCTGGCAACTGTTACATCGCCATCAGCCACTACTAATCCTTTTTTCACTTTGAAATCTACTTCTGTTCCTGCCATTTTTTTTCACCTTATTATATTGTTAATCCTTGCCAGTGTACCCTCACTACGATGTTGTCTCCGTTTGCGAGAGGGGTGACTTGTAATTCAACGTTACTACCATTTATATCTACGTTATATGTACCATTTTGAGTGCTACCTGAGTTCACAACTGCGTATGTTGTTAGGTAAGCGTTAGTAGCGTCAGAACCCCCACTTACACCATTTGTAGTAATTACCATCTCGGCAGTCTCATGAACACTATCTGTTTTATTATTTATTTCTACAAGTAATTTTGCTGCTCTAAATTTTGTCCTATCGTATAGCGTCACGGCTATAGGAGTACCAGTACTAGAACTAGCAACTTCAACTTCATTATAATCAAAACCAACTTTTTCAATTTGTAGTTGGGTGAGTGGTGTTGATTGATTGATACCCACTTTGTCTGCACTTACATCCACAAACAGTGTATCGGTGTCTATCACCAAATCACCAGAACCTGTAATTGAAGACACATTTACAGCGCCATATATTGTGTCGAAATAACCATTCGCCCATCTAACAGTATTACTACCGAGGTTTTTACTACTGTCAGAACTTGGGAAAAGATGTTGATTAAGTGTCCATCCATCTGTGGCGTTATTCCAAGTTATACTTTTATCACCGTCAGCAGACTTTAGTATAATTCCGCCACCATCTATACCAACATCAGTACCCTCACCACCAAATGAAAGAGTGCCATTTGTGACAGCACCACCTGTGGTAGATGCGCTTAATTCAAACGTAGTAGCATCAGTAATACTAGAAACTGTAGCGTTTGACGGTATTCCTGTGCCTGAGACTGACATTCCCACTACTAATTTTGTTGTGCTATCCATCGTTATTGTTGGGTCGTTATTATAATCACAAGTAGCATCAGTAAAAATAGGCGTGTGGGCTAATTCTATGAGTTTGTCATCCACTGTTAAAGTTGTAGAATTAATTGTGGTTGTTGTTCCGTTTATTGTTAAATTCCCTGTTACCACTAAGTCTTGATTAACAGTTAAATTTCCAGCAGGTCCAATGCTTGTTATGCCGGCTTGGTTAGAATTAATATTAATTACAGAACTAGTAGCAGTTAAACCTGTACCGGCAAATAATGTGGCTACATCTGCTATTGCCTCTTTTTTACTAGTATTAGAATCATTTGTATCAGCAAAAGCGATAAAATCACCATTTGCTATTCCTCCAGCGCTAAGGGCATTAATATCCAACGCTGTTGCGTCCCCATCTAACAAAATTTTAGTACTACCTTGGTATAATCTTGAATCTCCAGAATTTAACCATAAAGTATCTCCAGTACCGGGATTAGAACTTACATCATTAAATTGGATGCCAGTAGGGTCTGTGATTAAACCGTTTAAATCAGCAGTTCCAGTTAAAGTTAAAACATTTGAACTAGTATTGAATGTTAGATTATTACTACTTGTGAAACCACCAGAACCATCAGAAATTTGTAATCTTGTGCTTGCTCCGTTAGAGCCACCCTGCGCTGTAGTTCCTTGAAATATTCTAACCCAAGCCGAAGAATCAGCATCATAAGCATAAGTTGCGGAAGAAGTGGGGGTTACATTCTCATTAAGTCCAGTAGAGTCAAAGGTTAAGTTAGCCTGTCCTGCTGAATTAGCGTTTGAAATTGTTATAGTATGTCCTGAAGGAAATGTTCCGCTGGGGTTTAGATTAGTAGCACTATTTGTTGTGAATCTAAATAATGACCCACCATCAAAAGTGAAAGTTTTAGTCCCTCCACCACTTGGTACAGTAACTAGTTTTGTCGGACCTAACTTGAATGTTCTTCTTGCTCCATCTTGATAACCAGAAAAATACAAAACGTCGTTAGTCTCACTTTGTCCACTATCATCTGGCCCTCTACTCATCCATAAAGCACCTAATGAAGATGCTGTAAAATCACCAGTTTCTGTATTTGCAGAAGCATGGAAATTATCCAAATCAGCAGAAGAATCAATACTAGCACTAGAATCACCTGTTAATGGTGCTAAATAAATTGGAGAAGGTCTTACAAAACCTCTTTTATCATTTATTTCTGAAATAGTAATATTTAGGTCATTTGCAGCAGCAGCAGAGTTGTTGTGTGTGGCTCTTATTGTCGCAATTACAAAAGATTGTTTTGATGTAAGTGAAGATGATGGGTCAGTCAAGAAAGAATTGGGAGTCAACGGATAAGCAGAAGCAGATGTTACTGGTGTACCTTGCTCCCATTTTATAGCATTATTAGAACCATCAGAACAAAGATAAACAACAAATAGACATTCTTGTCCACTAGTTAATGCGGTTGTGGAGCCGTTTTTATTAGCACTTCCATTGTTTATTGTGATATTAGCAGTAGCGCCGTTTCCACCACAAAAATTGTGTAAAACATTGTCTAAAACAACATGTCCTCCTTTTACATTTACAATATGGGCGTCTCCGGTAGTGGCTACCGCACCTGATAAATTAGCAGGAGTATTTCTATTACCATTATCTGATATAGCATCTTCCAATAATAAAATTCCATTACCTCTTCCTAATTCATAGAGATTAGTAAAACTAGGAGAAAGAATATGACTACCATCAACTAAACCTTCATTTCCTCCATCAGTGTGACCTGTTAGTGAGTTTGCCATTTTACTTTACCTCCATGATAATTTGAACTTTCATTTCATTACTAGAATCTTTTACAATTGGTCTTATAGAATGGCGGGATATTGGTGTAAACCCGCTACTTCCGCGTAATCGGAGGTGTACTTCCTTGATAGAGTCATTGAAAGATTCGCTTGTTGGAAGGGTCGCTTCAATCAAAAGTGTACCCGTATCTATCACTGTTACGGTAGGCGTTACGGTTACTGCTGGTCTTCCAATTGAACCATCACTAGAGGTTGCTGGTGTGCCATCGAAACCAAAAACAATTTCATTAATATTTGATGCAATGGTTTCAGTTAAAATTCTTTTTAGGTTGTTTGATACCGCCATTATATTTCCTCCACGAATAAATTATTAAAACCTTTTACTAAACCTATAGCCTCTTTGCCTTTTCCGATTGTGCTTCTTCCAGCATTTTTACCAATAATAAAACCACTAGAACTCACCGGCCTAACAGACACTACGGCTGTAACACTAATATTAAGTTCATTAAATAACCCCATATTTTCAGTTTTTATTTGATTATTATTGTCTGGACTTATTTGGGAATCCTCTGCTATCAAACCTTCTGTAATACCCTGTAAAAGACCATCTACTCCTACACTCAAAGATAAAAACTCAAAATCTGAAAGATTTTTACCAGAGATATGGGTCGATTCCATAACTACATATTTTGTACCATCATAAGAAATAATATTTCCCGGTCTTAAATCCCAAGCGTTTCTATGTCCATTTGATGATAGAGTACCTTGCCCTGTACTGTTGGCTTTCAATATTTGTCTGGCTATAATAGAAGCCTCTTTTTCATTCTTTACAGTAATATCAAAAAGTGGTGTTAACTTAGATTGAATATTAGAATTAAAAGCACCTTGTTGCCTAGAAAAATCGTTTACTGTAACTTCTGTAGGGTCGTTTAACGCAAGGGGTATTCCTCTAACACTAACACTATTTATTGTATCATCTACAGGATTTCTTGTTTCTGTGCCTATTCTATCTCTACTTAAAAGAATTCTAGAAGAGTCTGAAAAATTAAAAGGCACATATAATAAATTAGAAAACCTATCAAACATTATTACCCTATAATCGTGGCGAGCAATAAACTTCAAAGCCGCTAAAACATTAATTTTCTTAAAATCTTGAGCAAGGAATTTATGACTGTGTAATCTTCTATTAAAATTAGAATTAGAAATATTTCTATTACTCCCGATATTAATACTAGTCATAGTATCTGTAATATCTTTTGTTAGTTTAATTGCTAAATCTGTAGTTCTAAATCCTACATCTATTGGTTGTGCTAAATTAACTGTATCTCCTACAAATCCTAAATCTGATATTTTTTTATCTTGCATATTTTTAAGATTTACATTTACACCTTTAGAACTAGATTCAAAAGAACTAGGTTTTATTCTTTGAGAGTTTTCTAAAGAATTATAAAATAACATTAAATTAGAATCTCCAGATTTAATATTACCACTTTCGTAATAAGGCGCCCCTTCGTAAGTATGACCAGCCCTTTGTGAATGAGTTAATACCACAGCAGAAGATGTTTCCTTAATTTCATAAGTTTTTTGTGAGGCAACGTGATATGTGGCAGCCTTTCTATTTTCTATAGTGATTTTATTTTTATCAGATGTTTGTGAATTTAGAGTTGAGTAATGAATTGCGTTATCTACTAAAACTGGTTTTCTTATGTTATTCATCACAGCGTCAAGGGCTGCGTCAAATGAGCCAGTTGCATCTTCAACTAATGTCATGTCGCATCACCTGTGTGGTCTGAAGTACCGTATGTTACATCACCCTTATCACCTTTAGGATGTAAAGATTGGCTAAATCTAGGTTTTACATTAAAGTCGCCATCTCTAGGGGCGTCACTAGCATGATGTTGTAGTGTGTTTTGTGAAGGAAGTAATCTTACAACAGAATCTACTAAACTATTACTATCTACAAAATTAGAGCCTTTTAAATTTGGACCCATAGCACTAGGAACTAGGTCGTTTGTGTTTGTCATGTAGAAAATTGGCATATATGGACCATTACTATTTGGTACTCCCCTATTGTCTGGTGTGTTTGCATCCGCTACTCTTCCATTAGGTGTATCGTATGTGAACAGCCCGTATTTACCACCAGCAGTCGCTTGGAAATAATCTCCTCCAGTTTGAGTTGTGGGTGTAGATTTAGCCCTAAAAGTTTCAACATGATATTTATCTAAAACTCTAATTGGTCTTAGTAAAAATCTTACAATTTGGTCTTTGTCATTATTTCTAATACTATCAGAAGTGTAACTAGTTGTGCTTTGATAAGGATTAGATGTATTGTTAGAACCTGTTAAACTCGCAACTCCCCAACCAGTATCATCAAACAAACCAGAAAAACTTCTCGCTTCTAAAATATAGTCTCCACCAAGAGGTCTCATATTAGATGTGTGACTAAATTTCAAAATACCATTAGGTATTCCATAAGTATTATTATTATCGAAACCTAAACTAGTAAAATCTGCTTCAGTTAAGGTTTGTACTCCAATTGAATGCGCCCCAGTCAAAACTGTCCTTTGACCTACGTTTCTATCTGTATGTAAAGAATGAGCCTCAGTATTAATTACAATATGTGAAGTTTCTATACCTTGAATATTTTCTGCGTCAATTCCTATACGTGGGGAACTTCTTGAAATTACATCTTTGTGAGGACTTTCTCCTACAATATTTTCAACTTTATCACTTACAACTGCTTCAGGTTTTAACAAACCATCTTGGCTAATTTCTAATTTAGCACTTATCCCTCTAGGAATCTCATCGGCTTGCAGTACATCGTTACGGGGGCGTAACAGGCCCGTACCGAATGTGGGTTCTGCTGTATGTTGTGATAAAACCACACCAGTAGTATGAATTGGAGCAGAAAGTTCTGTAAGGATATCTTCATTGAACATTGTAGGGTATCTTATTCCTCTTCCACCACCCATATCACCAATTCTCAAAGCATGTGTAGGGGCGAATACATCAACTAAAATTGTGCTACTCCCATTATTATCATTATTTAATCTACCACCAAATCTTGGGATTGTGTGGTTTGTTTGTAAACTTACAGCCCCACTAGAGTTTAATACATTCTTCATATTAAAAATTGGTTTTCCATTATTCCAAATTCTTTCAAACGGGGTCCTATTATTAGTTCTGTCATATTCGTAAGCGTCCCCACAGTCCCATGCTGGTCTAATACCAAATCCACGCACTGGGGCGCGCCTTACAGCCTCTCCACGAGTGTTACCCCACCAATCTACCATATAGTACTGAGAAGCCTCTGTGAGCCTTGTAATTGATTTACCTTCAGAATCCCCCCACCAATCTCTTTCTACCTTGTTATTATTTCTTAGAGTCCTTACTGGCGCTCCGAAGGGTCTTACCATTCTTCTACCATCACTTCTACGAACTTGAGTTTCATATCTATCTGAACCTAATTGCCCAGCAAAGTTTGTGTTTCTTTCCATAATACCAACATAAGTTTTGGGGAATGCCCCTGCTGTACTACCGTCTGCTTTAGCCCAACTTCTATTTTCATATTGCACCAAAGGTCCTGCTCTATATCCTACACTAGTTGCAGAAATAGCGCCAGAAACAGCATCTTCTAAAGCCGCACGAGTAGGTATAAGTCCCCATCTAGGTCTATTGAGTGATTGACGTAAACTTACTCTATATCCGAAAGGTAGGCGATAAGTTTGATTTGTAGTTATTTTTGCGGCAGTAATTCCATTACTTCTTGAATAATTATTGTTAATATTTGTATTATCATACCAACGGTATAAATCATCAGAAGCATATTTTCTTGGATAAATCCAACTAGCCCCCGCTTGTACAAATACATCTGGTCTACTACTATGAGGACCACCTCTACTTCCACAAGGCCAAAATCTATTCAAATGAATATTTGTACTTGCTTGATTTACACCTGCTTGATTATGGTCTGAATCAGCAGCGGCAACCACACCTGTTTTATCTACATCTGGAGTTTTAATTCTCAAATCAAATGGTCCAGTGCTCATTCCATAAATTACATCTTGATAACGTATAGTTTCAAAATGTTCAGGTAATAAATTATATGCGGCTTTATCTACTGCTCTATCTGAAGTATCATTATCATAAGTTCTACTAGAATCAGAATAGAATGTATATGGCCTACCTAAGTTATGATTCCAAATACATAAGAAAGCATCTGGGGTATGATAATTATATGTATCATTAGTACCTTGTTTTAAACTACTAATTGTATTTGCAATTATACTTCTATTTACATTTGTAAATATACTATCTGCGGGCATTGTATCATATGCTCTAGTTAATTTTAATTCAGTAACATCAGCAATTATATTATTAAAGAAATCACCTGTAGATACTCCAGTAAATACATTAGATACGTTCACAGTACCATTTTGAAGGCCAGTTCTACGTGTATATGTAGAAGTTTGACGCACACCATTAGAATCTACATATTCTAATTGTTGTCCATAATAAGGAGTTTCTGGGAATATACTAGCATCGTCTACTGTTATATCAGGAGATGATTTAGATTTAACAATACATTTTGGATTTAATGATATATTTTGTAATATATGTGAATATATATCTGGGTATATTGTTGGATATCCCGCAATTGTCAATTGTATACCTATACTACCTAAAGTACTTCTTGATAATTCATAGTAATTATCTAATCTATTTTGAGATATATGTCTAAACCCATTAGAACTATTATCGTCTGGTGCTACTTTGTGAAGAATACTCCACCAAGGGATATTAATTGAATAACCGGGTGTGGATTTAGACAAGTGTTTTGAATATGGAAAAGCCCTTCTAGTAAAACTAGGGCTTTCACTCATTTCTATTCCAAAGGGATTGAAGGTACTTAATGGAGGAGTTTTTGTAAATTGACTACCAAAGTCGGCATCTTGGTCTAATATAATTTCATTTATGAAGATTTCACAACCTCTTACATCTGCTTGTGTTGCGTCTGATAAATACAAAACTAATGCTCCAGTTGCAGAAACATATTCAGTTCCAATTACAGTATTTACTTGTTGACTAGTTAATTTTTGAGTGCTATTGTAATAATGATAACCAATAATTTGTGTGTTGAAAATATTTGGTTGAATAACTATTTGATAGGCACCAACTTCTCTTGGGTCTGGGAAATGGTGTTGGAGTGTATATTTTTTAGCAGCCTCTAAAACTATAGTATGTCCACCAGCCTTGTTAATTATTCCAGCATTCCCTCTTGCACCTAATACCCCGTAACCATCCCATTTTATGCCAGTTTCGAACATTAGAGAAAATCCACCACCAGCAAGGTCTGAAGGACCTGAAGGTGTAGCAGTTAATCCACTAAAGAAAAGTTCAGGTTCTAATGGACTCATTTTTTCTGTTACGTTGGTGCTAATATTAGAACTTACAGATAATGCTGTTTTTTCTTCGTCAAATAAATTTCTATCTCTAAAACCATTTGTAGATGTTAATTCTGCTAAATGTCTTTGGTATACACTTTGATAAGCAGGATGGGCTAAGTGTCCGGGTAGCATAGCCATTGTAGCATTTACAAAGTGATGTCCCATTCTTGGATAGGGCATAGGAGTTAAAACAGGTTTAGAGTAGATTGTATGGGCTTCTGTATTAGAATCTACACCTGTAAAATATTGTGTATGAGCCATATCTGGGCTTGACCCACTAACTTCAGCGTGGTCTCTAATTCTTGCAGCAGCATAAAATCTAGCGCTTCCTGCTGGCATGTAATATGAAGGAACTATTTTCAAACTGGTAATAGTTTGTGCAGCCATGAATTTTGTAAAATCTACATCTCCTACAACTCCTGTAAATGTAACACCTGATATTCCTGTGTAGGAAGCGACAACAGATTCTTCAGTAGTAGGATTGTAAATCCGAATAAATCTTCTATTATCTTTTACTTCTTTTGTTGCAAAGTCTGCATCATATATTCTTGTATTTATTGTGGCGTTTGTCGTTAGTACAGAAGAACTATCCCAGTCAGAAACGGTAAGGTCTTGATTTTCTACACCATTAGAATGTGTGTAAGTAGTAGGGAAACGGTGTGTGTGGCTGTGGCCCATTTTTGTTACGTGGAAAAATAATGTGCGGTCATGTAATTCGTAACTAGTTCGCAGTGGTGCGTTTTTAGTTGCTTGAACCCATCCAGTTTTGATAGATTCATTCGTTACGGGGTCTATATGTTCCCAATTCACTTCTTCATATGTAGGTGCTAAATATAGACTTCCACCATTTTCTTTATCATCAAATAAATGTTTCAAATCATTTTCAGAAAGGTCTGGGTGTAACAACCCACCACTACCAAATGTTTCATTCTGATAAGCCATAATTGGGTCATAACCAGAACGGATAACTATGTTACCGGGAATTGTTGAAGGGTCTGGAAGCGCCACCATCAAATTAGGTTTAGAACCACTATTTGCTAAACTTGGACTTTTTCCTTTCACATCTCTATTTGTAACAACATTAAAAGTTCTAATTATTGTTCCTAAAGGGCTACCGCCTTGAATTGTATGTTCTTGACCACTATCATCAATTACTGTAATTTCTTCAAATTGCATTTCTTCATTTGGAATATTC
>UEXN01000338.1_pt1 | contig 47446 bp, 37 predicted proteins | sample 1796711 | NCBI WGS metagenome assembly UEXN01 (sample SAMEA4772470, study PRJEB27181) | metagenome | reverse complement strand
ACTTGTCCTGCTTCAACATCACGAACACTTACTGTTGCTAGTTCCTTAAATAAAGATCCTACTTCAATAAACATTCTATGTCTTTCAGGTGCAGTCTTTCCTTTGCTATTAATTCTTGGTGCTTGGTAAGTATACCTTATTTGAAATAATAAGTCTCTTGGGTTGCCTTTACGATGTACAAGTACTGCAGGGCGGCCGCCTGTTTTAAATGAACTTTCTAAATCAACATTGGGCATATTTGAAATAAGTTTACTTATTTTTTGCGAAGAAAAATCTCCCTTGCCGATGTTGACTACAAGTAATTTATTATCTCTGAGACCAACATGAATATTTAGGAAGTTGCCTAAAATTTGAACTAGTTGCTGTTCTTTTTCTGTGTTGTTACCACTAGTATAGGCATTGAGATCCTGAACTACTTGTTGCAGTATGTTAGTAACGTGCTTGTTAACATCTTCTTGGTAGTCTGGAATAGGCTGTAATGTTATGCCAAGATCTGCAAACAATGCTTGGATACCGTCAAACGTTCTAGGTGATGCCTGTCCCACAAGCATGCTATTTGTTTTTACACTAATAGTACGCAATTTTTTTTCACTACCATCAGGCTGTTTATATGTTACAAATATATCTGCCTTACTACCACTTTGGTCTTCTTCACCTGCTGCTTTAACGGTAATTGTATCTGGTATACCATTTTTTGCAAAAAATTTACTCCATTTAGTTGTGTAAATGTCAGAGTTTGCAAATTTAATTACTCCAACAAGTTCTTCGCTCATTACATTAAGTGTAAAGTCTACCTCTTTTGCATCTGCAATATTTTTCGGATTACTAATGACATTAACAAAATTAATTACATCATTTGCACTTTCACCTTGGTGAGTACTACTAAGATCTCCAGCAGCATTTTTTACTAATACTTGTTTTACATCTGATGCGTCAATTGCACTTTCGCCTTTGATAAACTTGGCAACAATAGCGCCACCAAGTAGAAACTCTCCCAGGTGTCCTCGAGTAGATCCATGCTTTAGTTTTTCAGGTAATTTTGCTTCTAATATTAAATCATTCAATAACATAACATACTATTTATTAGATAAAAAAGGTTGACACATCTTATATAGATGCTATAGTAATAAGGTAAACAAAGGAGAAGTGCATGCCCAAAAGTACTGAAAATACTAAAAACATCGAACTTCCAGTTGGCTTTGAAACAGTGCCCGAAGAGGACTTTCAAGCTCGCGAAGCACTAACTACTGCTCGTGTGAAAATGTTGCTTAAGACTAGTTGGTTTGGTACAATGGCTACACGTCTGCCGCTTGTTAACAGTGATGCTTGGTTATCCACAGCCGCAACAGATGGCAAGTATTTTTACTACAATTCAAAGTTTATTAACATGCTAAAGCCAGGAGAACTTATCTTCTTGTTTGGGCATGAAGTACTGCACAACGTATATGATCACCTAGGTCGTAGCAAGCAGAACAAACACAATCCTATGCTATCTAATATTGCTGCAGACTATTGCGTAAACAGAGATTTACGAGACAATCGTATCGGTACTTTTATTACTACTGTGCCTGCGCTGTATGATCGCAAGTATGATGGCATGAGCATGGAAGAAGTATATGATTTGCTCTATGAGAACGCTGACAAGATCAATATTGAAGACCTAGTTGACCAGTTGTTGGATGAACACTTGGATGGCGAGGACGACGGACAAGGTGATGGCGGCAAGCCAGAAGAAGATGCAAATGGTAACCTTGTAAGTAAAAGCAAGCCCAAGTACACTAAAGAACAAAAACAAGAAATCCGTGATAACATTAAAGAAAGCCTACTACAAAGTGCCGCTGGCGCAAGTGCTGGCGAGATGCCTGCAGGTGTAAAACGCATTATCAAAGATCTCACAGAGCCTAAGATGCCCTGGCAAGAACTGCTTAACATGAGTATCCAAAGCACACTTAAAGGTGACTACTCGTTTATGGCTCGCAGTAAAAAAGGCTACTTCAGTGATGTTGCACTGCCTGGGCAGACTCCCGAAGAAACTATTGACATTGCACTTGCACTGGACATGAGTGGTAGTATCAGCGACACAATGGGTAAAGAGATGCTCAGCGAAGTGCGTGGCATTATGGAACAGTTCCAGGACTTTAGAATTAAAGTATGGTGTTTTGATACACAGTGCTACAACTATTGTGAGTTTACACCGCAAAACATTGACGAGTTTGATGACTATGCTATTACTGGCGGCGGTGGCACAGACTTTGATGCTAACTGGGCCTTTATGAAAGAAAATGAAATCCGTCCAGAACGCTTTATTATGTTTACAGATGGTTATCCGTGGAACAGTTGGGGCGATCCAGACTACTGCGATACAGTGTTTATTATACACGGCAGTGAGGACATTGTTCCACCATTCGGAAACCATGCGTATTACAGCGAGACTAAATAGACGTATGAAATACCTAACACTAATATTTGCTATCTTACTAACTACGGCTAATGCTTTTGCACAAGAAGCCAACCCAAATAATTGGGTAGCAAAGCCTGTGGTATGCGGAACAGTGGAATCGGTCACTGAAATAAGCAAAAGCAAAGGACTAGAACTTACCTTTGGTGGCAGTGGTCTGGCAAACAGTGTGAACACAGATGCACCTTCAAGTGTATATGTATTTTTAGCAATAAATCCCGAAACAAAAGAATGGGCATTGCAAGAAGTAAGTGGTGACGAAGCATGTGTAATTGGATACGGAACTGGTTTTACAATTGATGCTGACACTATGAAAAAACTTAGTAAGCCAACTACATAAAATAAATAGTTATAGTAGCATATAATTATTGACACAAAGACATATTTCACATACAATACTACTAATGATATCAAAGACACAAGGAGATTCGAATGTCTGAAGAAGAAAACATGCCAGCGGAAACTGCAGAATCCGCGGCAGAAGGTGCGCCGCAATTAGGCGTAAATGACCTTAAATTAATGGCTAACATTATTGAAGTTGTAAGCAATCGCGGTGCTATTAAAGCAAGCGAAATGGCTGCAGTTGGTAGCCTTTACAACAACCTTATGAACTTTTTAATTGCTAATGGTGCTGTACAAGTTCCAGAGCAAGAAGTAGCAAGCGAAAATGAAACAGGTGAATTACCAGGAGAACAATCAGATGATTAAACATGTAGGCAGACAAGGCGATAAAAAAGTTGTTGTGGTTTTCCGCGAAGTACCAGGTGAGGATCATATGGCATTGGTTGTTTATCCTGATCAATTACAGCAAAATTTGCACGATGATCTAATGAACGCTATTCAGAGTGTTAAAGGCCAAGAGGCAAAAGACCTAGGTGATGCGCTTCATGGAATTACAGGCACTAACGGAAAAACTATCCTGAATACTATCCATAGCGAACGCTTTATGAAAAAGATTCGCACACAGGACATTATTATGATTCCGCAGCCAAACAACCCAGGTGTTCGTTTGGACGAACTTAATAAAATTATTCGTGACTTGGACACTGGTAGTGATGCGGCAGGCAAACTTGCTGAATTAGATGCTAACGCTGGACTTGCTGATCCTCAAAAGAAGGCAGCAGGCGCTACCGCATCAGCGGCGGTAATGGGCAACGCAGGTGTACTAAGCGACGAAGCCATTGCACAGAATCTTGTAACACAAGCAGAACAGATGCGCACACAAATGGCTAGTTTAGAAGCAGAAGCAACACGCTTAATGGAAGAAGCACAAAGTCTTAATCCAGCACTAAAGCCTAAAAAAGCAAAACGTGGTCGTCCAGCAAAGGCAACAGCATAACATGAAAGTACAACTAGTAAGTTATAGCAAACCTTCACCAGGGTTTGAAGCAGAAGGTGTTGATGACGTTCAAGAACTTATCGCATTCTGTGCAAGAGTAAGTAATCCTAGCGCACAAATTAATACTGAAACAAGTGAAAAACTTATTAGGTACTTGGTAAAACATCAGCATTGGTCACCATTAGAAATGGTCAGTGCTTGTCTTGAGATTGAAACTACTCGTGATATTGCACATCAAATAGTACGTCACCGTAGTTTCAGTTTTCAAGAGTTTAGTCAACGTTATGCAAATCCTGTTGAGGATCTTGCTTTTACAAGTCGAGAAGCAAGACTTCAGGATACAAAGAATAGACAAAACAGTATCGAACTTGATATCGAAAATGATGAAGAAGATAAAAAACTTGATCAACAGTGGAGAGCAAAACAGGATGCAGTTGTTATGGCTGCTGACAAGGCTTACCGCTGGGCTATTGATAACAACATTGCTAAAGAGCAAGCCCGTGTAGTTCTTCCGGAAGGACTAACAAAGACCCGTTTGTATATGAACGGTACTCTACGCAGTTGGGTTCATTATATTGAATTGCGTAGTGCGCATGGTACACAGAAAGAGCATATGGATATTGCTAAAGAATGTGCTACTGTAATCGCAGAAATCTTTCCACTCGCTAAAACTCTATAAGGAGTAACACAATGGGCGCACGCCATCCTCAAGAAACTATTGCACAACTTGGTGCAGACAAAATATATTTCATTCTAGCAGCACGCCATTTAATTAGACAAGGCATTGTTAAAACACCAGGCGATGCTATTCGATATATGGAAAAAAACAACAGCGATGTTGATGCTATTATCGAAGAATTGGTAGTAAGCAAACAAACTAAACTTCCTGTAGAAGACCCTGAAACAGAAGATGAATAAAGTATTACTAGTTGGCGGAGCGGGATTTATTGGATCCCGCTTTTGTCAGTTAAGCAACTATGATTGTACTGTCGTGGATAAAACTACAGGACAAAACATCATTAACAGAAATGTATTACCGCAAGGATATTACGATACAGTAATATTCTTAAGTGCTGAACCAAATGTTCAAGCAGTAATAAAAAATCCCATGCTTGCTTATAGTACAATGACACATGGGTTACATATGTGTTTGGAACAGTACAGTTCTAGTCATTTTGTTTTTATGAGTTCAAGTATGGCATATGGTGAATGGACCAGAGAAACTATGGCAGAAACTGATCCATGTACACCTACAAATGTTTATGGACAACTTAAATTGCTAGGTGAAGGCATTGTAAAACAGTTTCACAACAACTGGACTATTGTACGTCCAAGTGCTGTGTATGGCCCGTTTGACAAGCCTAACAGGGTTGTAAATTTGTTTATTAACAAAATACAGAACAATGAACAGATAACATTACAGGGTGCGGATAACTTGTTTGACTTCACATATGTGGATGACATTGTACACGGGTTAGAGCGTGTAGTTGATATAAAGCCACAAAACGAAACATATAACATTACAAGAGGACATGCACATACACTGCAGAATATGACTGACATGTTGTATGCTAAGTTGGGTGCAGAACCAAACTACATTAGGGAGCCAAAGCCTGCCAATTACCCACGTCGTGGGGCATTGGACATAACAAAAGCAAATGAAGAACTAGAATACTGTCCTACATTTGATTTGCATCGAGGATTAGATGATACGCTTAACAAATCTTGATCGCATGTATAGTGACTTGTTTGATTTACTCTATCAAGCACAGGATAGTGTATTAGTCAGTGGTCAAGTAATGTTAGGAAACTATACTACTCAATTAGAAGAAGAACTAGCAGAGCGTAGCGGTGCACGTTATTGCAGTATTGTTGGTAGCGGCAGTGATGCACTTATGTATGGTCTTCGTGCCACAGGAAACACCACAACAACTATTCCAGCACAAACTTTTATAGCAACAAAAAATAGTTGCCGTCGTGCAGATATGGATATAGTATTTGCTGATGTGACAACAAACGGTTGTGTGGAGTTTGATAGTGTAACAACAGACAGTATAGTATGGGTTGGATTGTTTGGCAATGACTGTGTGCTACCTAAAGATATAGCAGTTTATGAAGATGGTGCTCAACACTTTGGACTACCTTTAAAAGGCGAGTTTGCTAGTTATAGTTTTGATCCCACAAAAAGTTTGCCTAACTTTGGTAATGGTGGTGCTGTTGTAAGCAACAATGAAGAACTAATATCTAATGTAAAACAATTACGCAGACATGGACAAGTTAACATTCAAACAGGCGGACACAGCGTAATGAGTGAACGTGATTGTGCAGAATTGCTTGTTAAATTAAATTATTTTGATAGTTGGACCAAACGCAGACAAGAACTTGCAGAACAGTATATAGAAGAACTTGAAGATTATGTTGACTGCGTTACAGATCCACGTGGCATGGTTAGTAAATTTGTTATTGGAACAGATAAAAAAAGTTGTTTAAAAACACACCTAACACTAAAAGACATACAGTGCAAAGACGTATACGCTGCGCCACTTGCAAACTTGCCGCAAGCAACTGCTAACTGCGAACGCTTTTTAAGTATACCTTGCGATAGTTATACTACTGACACAGAAGCATCAACTGTTGTAGAGCATATCAAAATGTTCTTTGAGCCAAGCCCACTCAAAACTTAGTTGCAAGTCTCCGCCCATACCAATAAATTCTAGTGCATCTTCTGCACCACGCTTGCTCCATATCCCCATTTCACCGTTGCCAACAGTGTACCATTGTTTGAGTCTAAACTGACTTTCAATGTCTTTTTGCTGATCTAATTTTATACATTCACGAAACGCAGTACGCCAAGTTTCGTAAGGCGTGGTTGCATAGTCTGCAGTGCTACCCACAACAGGTACACTGGTATGTGGCATACTAAGTGTAAAGTCTAATCCCCATTCATTGCAATCCAATACCATGTGTTTATTGTAAGCAATAATACCCATGTGTCCATAGGTTAATTCTGTTACGGGGTTGTATGAATCAAAGATATAGTGCTTATCGTTCTGCATGTAATCAGGTTGCCAGTTAAAGTCAAAGTCATCATGTACCCAGCACTTTGCAAATACATTAATAAACCAATCTGTTTCTGACACTTCTGCACAGGCTTTATATGCTTGTGCTCTTCCATTTACACCATCAATTCTCTTTGCTCGCGGACACAGTTTTAGCAGTCGATCCCAGTTTAAATCGGCGTTTTTTTCACCATTGGAAACATACACTACATCTAGTGCCTTATCCTCTATTTTATAGTCATTATGACGCAATATGTATGGGTAGTCATAGTACTGTGTCCGAAAATGCTGTTTACAGTCACGCGGCACTAGTAGTACGCTACCACTTGCAGTAAAGGCATGTAGATTGCGTTTTTCCCATAGATTAGGATCGTAGTGTACGTCACACGGAGTACGCTTTACCCACGTATACATATTACCAAGTGTAGTGCGAGGCACTCCATCACTGTGCCAGTTAATGTGTTCATACCAGCCAAGAACCTTAAGGTCCAGTGCTTGACGCTTAAAAGCGTGTACAGGTACAAGGAAAGTATCGCCGTACTCGCAATCTCCGCTTGCCCAACAATGGATTTGGTCTGCTTCCCAAGGCACAGGTTGCCAAGCGAAATCAAAGTCTGTGTAATCGCACAAATCACTTACAACCCATACATATTCTGTACTAGCCTTTTCAACTATGCGTTTAATAGTTGCCAGGTGTGTATTATTATATCGTGTGTATTGTGTGTGAGCAGGCAGCGTAGTTTCGCCGCCCATTTGCATACAGTAAATGTCAAACATATTGTTTTAAATATTCCGCAAATGCCCGGTGTCCATCTTCGTACATGTGTCCGGTTTTAGATCTATTATAATTATAGTCTGCTGCAAAATCAGGGATATTAAAATTTAAATCTAAAATACCTGGATCTTGCTGTGTATATTTCCACGCACTAGTACTTTTAATAAAATCCCAATTTAAATCCTGCATGTCATCCTCTTTGGCAGCTCTAAATAACAGATAATCTATATTCTGAGACTTTAAAAAACCTGAAAAATGAACTAGGTTAAAGATAAAATCTGTCATATTTTTAGTACTACTACGATGTTTATTTGTAATCATATTCTTAATATCAGGATCATCATAACCAGAATTTGTTTCCTGTTCATAAAAATGCCATACACTGGTGTCAAATCTTATTTTATCTGCTAGTTCACTGTTTACAGGAAAGTCACTTGTATTCTTTTCATATATATGACTTGCTGGGTAATCTCCAGCGTACCAAATTTCCTCCCGCTGTGTAAAACTAAATCCAATTACAGCAAAAGTTTTGCCTGTGGCTGACAACAGATCTTCGGTGCTAGTTCTAAATATTCTAGCATTATTGGATCCGTAAATTGCTCGGTTAATTACACTAGTGTCCGGATATAATTCACTGAGAAAATCACTATAAACTTTGTGATCTTCTGACAGTTGGCTATAACTATCTCCATTGATGTAAATTGTATTATAGTCTACCATATGGGACTAGGTTCTTCTGTAATTCTATAACTCTGATATATACTCATACGTCGATTGGTAACAGGCGAGCGCATGCCATGTTCATGTTGGGTGGGATTAAACATCAAGTATCCGCCATTTTTTACATAAGGAACACTGCGCCATATGCCATCAATATAGCAATGAGTACCCATGCTTTCGTCACCTTTGCAGAGGTATATCTGCACATTAGCATTTAGGTTAGGACTTAAATCCTTGTGTACTTCATTTATATAACCCTCGTAGTCATACCATAACTGTGTTGCATTGGCAAAGCACGGTGTATCAAAATATTTTTGGATCTTTTCCTCTATTAGAGGTAATTGTAACCCTTTGGTATAATGACCTTCGTCTCTTGTAGTTGCTCCCTGACCTAGTCGTTGCCAGCAATCTCTGTGTTTGAAATGCTTGCGTAGTTTCTTTATTGTTGCTTTGTCAAATGCATCTTCAATGCGATAAAAATCATCATGTAATTTAATTAACTGCATACCTTAACACCATAACGTTGTTCAAATCTATCTGCGTCTGCACGATTGTTTACCATTGGTTCGCCTTTGATGTTAAGACTTGTGTTGAGTAACAGTGGACAGCCTGTTAGAAAATACCACTTCTCAAGCAACGCTCTTACACCTGGGTGATCACGTTTGCCTACAGTTTGCACACGGGCAGTTCCATCAGCATGACAAATAGCAGGATAGAGTTCTGGGTTCTTCACATTGTACACGCCCTGCATATATGGATTAGTATCTCTGTGCATGTTAAAAATATCCTCAGCATGTTCTTCTAACACCATTGGAGCAAACGGACGAAACTTTTGTCTACGCTTTATTTCATTTACACGATCTTTAATATCTTCCCCACGTGGATCAGCAAGTAAACTACGAGTACCTAATGCTCTTGGTCCAAACTCTGCACGACCTGTTGCAACACCTACAATTTTATCAGTCATTAATTTTCCAATAACTGCATCAACAGGATACTCGCCTCCCATGTCGTGTCCTAGATAAGGACCTTCCCACTGTAACCGTTTTCCATACATCAGTGCTGCAGCACCCAAACTACTACCGCAGTCACCTGGGTTAGGCATAATCCACAATTTGCGACAGTATCCACTAAGCATGCTATTTGCTACGCAGTTTAGAGCAACACCGCCCATGAACACTACATTGTCTCGTCTGTTACAATGCTTTTGGAATATACCGCGCAGTAATTGCTCTGTAACTCGTTGCGCGCCAGCAGCAATATCATACTCCGTTAGTCCTGTGCCTGCGAAATGATCCTCATCAATACCTGTGTGTAAGTTGTCTACAAACTCTACTAGATCCTCATCTCTAACAAGTTTTAAATTTTCTTGGTATGCATCCAAATAACTTTTGCCATATGCTGCCATGCCCATTAAAATGTATTCATCTTCCATGGGCTTTAAGCCAACATACTTTGTTACTGCACTGTAGTAAAGTCCAATACTGTGAGGATACTGCTGACTCCAGATCTTTTTATAACGGGCAATGCCTTTGCCCAATATTTGTGGTTCATACCAAGCATCCCAAACACTGATTGTATCCCATTCACCAATAGCATCCACCACAACAACTTTTGCACTATCAAAAGGACTGGTTTGAAATCCTGCTGCAGCGTGACACTGATGGTGCCCATAACTTGTAATAGGTGCCCACAGATGATGACGCCGTGCAATACGCTTGGGTGTTGTGCTGAAGTCTAGTGCTTTGCGCCATTCACCGCTGTACAATTGTCTTGTACGTTTAAGCCAATGATTCTCATACCATGCTATGTTGTTAGGTTCGCCGTAACTGCATGCATCTTCAATGAGCTCGTCATTTAGATTTGCATCATTCTTAATGCCACTGTAACGCTCTGCATGTCCAGCAAAAAGTATATTGCCAGTATTGCTAATCAGCGTTGCTCCAGCGTCGTGAAACCCTGCGCTAAGTCCTAGAATTGTCATTGTTTAATATCCATGTCTTACTACAATAATAACATACTGCAACTGGTTTGTCTAGTGTAATTTTTATGGTGAACAGTGGATGCGATTTATCCGGACAACTAAGTGTGCAGGGCTTATCAACTGTAAATGTTTCTTTTTTTAATGCCATGTTCGCCAGTCTTGTAATACAGCATCTAAATATTCTAGATGCATTTCAGGTGTTGGATGGAAATCCGGACACATCCACATTTTTTTATCAATAATTTCTTTAAAGTTTTTTGCATTAAATGTAACACACATTTCTGCTATAATATCTGGATGTATGTCAGGCAAATTTCCTGTACTAAACTGTTCTCGAGTAGGCCAATCTGCACCTGCATATGTCTTATAATCTTTGTCAGCTGGATTTAAATCCAGTACACGATTATAATAATCGCCTTTAAACAATATTTCCATTGTGCTAGGCAATATTGTGTTTATTGTCTTTTCAAACGGAGCATGAGGATATATATCGTCTAGACTAAAAAATACATATCTGCATCCAATACTATCTAAAATACATTTTGCACTGTGAATAAATGCACAATCTCTTATTTCAAATCCTACTGGATCAATTATATCCAGAAATTCCTTGGGGCGATCACTGGAAAAAACATTTCCCCAAGTTTCCCACTTGCCATCAAATAAATTATCGTAACGTAGTGCAGTACTCCACATTATTGCTACTGTATCAGTGTGTTCTATTTCGTTACAAGCATGGCTTTGTGCAAGTTTGTGTAATATGTATTGATTGCCAGAACCTGTTTGCCCATAGTTTATAAAGTTGTTGAAGTGATTACCCATATGGTCTGCCCAGGTATTCCATTTATAGTTTGTAAAACTACAACCATATGTGTAAAGCGTACTCATTTTTCAACAAATGCTTTTTCTTGTACAAATGTTCCTGCACTGCGCTTGTTACCTTCTGTCCAGTTCCAATCACTAATCATACTTTTAATATCCCTGTTAAAATCCATACTGCCGCAGATCATTACTTTGTTTTTGCTGGGGTCAAGTTCGGGTAACAATAAACCTGCACTTATTTTTGTAGTAATACGTTTATTAAATCCTGTCCAGGACTTATCCTGTGTAACAATAGGCATAAAGTTTACAGGCATTTCACTAATAAAATCTTTATAACTGTTTAATTCATCCCTGGTTCGCACACTCCACGCAACATGTATGTTTTCAAAACAATCATATGTACTGGGATCACGCAGTATACTAACAAACGGAGCAATGCCTGTGCCAGTTGCAAGCAACCATAAATCACCACCCAGTTCAATGTTAGCAAGTGTTAGTGTACCAGTTGTACGTTCACTTACTTCTAAACTGTCACCAACTTTAATATGCTGCAATGCACTAGTAAGTGGACCGTCATCAACTTTAATACTGTAAAACTCTAGGTAGTCATCACCAGGGCCTGAGGTGAAACTATATGCCCTGGTGATGTTAGTATCAGGCAGTCCAATCATTGTGAACTCGCCTGCTGTAAAGCGGAAACTCCGTGGTCGTTCCGTGCGTATACGAAACAGTGTGTCCGTATAGTGTTCGACTTCTGTGATTGGTAATATCATTTGTAGATAAACGGATCTCGTTTGCGCAGTTCTTTTAGACGTTTTCTATAACGTATTTCCAACTTAATTTTATTAATAATACGTTTAATAAATTTAACCACTAACATAAGTTTTCTCCTTAGGTCTGTACCATACTTTTTGGTCATGTAGTTTACCAAGTAACTCTTGTATTTCCAGCATTTCTCTTCTTAGTTCTTCACTGTAATTTCCACTAGCAATTGCAATACCACGTCTGCCTGCCTTTGCGCGAAGCGCATGTTCAATAACTTCTATGTCACGCACACTTAGATCAAATTTTAGATTTGGTTTAGGCACTTTACAGTTCTCCCTTCGCTCGCATTTCTGCACGAATATTTGTAGCACTAATCGCTTTAAGCTCTGGTTCTAGATCATGTTCAGTAAATGTATATCCTACACCTCTACCGTAACTGATGTCCACAATGTTGGGCACACGCATTACAATATATTGTATGCTATATTCATAACCTGCGGCACTAAGCCCATCACGGATACCATGCCACACTGTTTCATAATTAAATGGATTATCTTCCCAGCCTTGCACATCACGCACCATAATACAAACTTGTCCTGTTTCAGCAAGAGCTCGTTTAAATAACTCTGTGTGACCATCATGCCAGGGTTGCCATCTGCCTAACATCTGTGTTGTAGGCTTACGCCAATCAAATGCCATTGTTTACTCTCTTTCCATATTTGTCTTTACTGATCGATGAATTTATTTCTTTTGCTATATAATTTTCTGGACAAAATTTGCATTGATCAATAGGGTTCTTAATGTTATCTATAAAATTTTTAACATAACTTTCACCGTCATCTACACTTAGTGGCTGATAGCTCATCATTAGCTCTTGATCTTGTTCACCTAGTTCTATCTCAAATTGCTTACTAAATTCTTGAAATAAAACTGATTGTCCGCATTTACTGAGTTTACCATCCATCATATGATGACAGTATTTACTATGACAGATATCATGCGCTTTAATTGGATCACTGTTGTGCAAACGAAAGTTATTTTTTTCTGGTTGTTTAATTAATGCACCTTGATGAAAGTAATTTTCCAACTCAATGACAACTCTTAGACCATTGCTGTCTTTTATACTGTGGCCCTGTCTTTGTTCTGCTATTTTCTGTGGACTAAACTGGTGTACATTTTCACACTCTTGTTTAATATAATCGGGTAAACCTTCCCAATCAGCTAAGTTATTGCAAACAGGCCAAGATTCTGCTCGAATTTTGTTATATGAACTAGACCAGTTCTCATAAAAATTTGGCAGCTCTGATATATTTTCCGGAATTCTTTTTGAACTTACAGGTTTGTCTATAAAACTATACACCGTTTCCATTACTTCATCCCAACGATTAATATCGTGCAATCCAATTTCTAAAATAGTTTGTGTATCAACCAATGCACGGTATAGTTCTTTGTCGAATCTACGTTTAAAACTTGCATTAGTTGTAATCTGAGATTTGCTGTCGGGCCACAATTTGTTAAGTCCATATATCCAATCTATCACATCTGGATTTAACAAAGGTTCACCGCCAAGTATGGTGTAACTTCCTAAGTCTAATTTTTCAGCCCATTGTTCGTGTATTTCCTGATAGTCAGCCCATCTTTGATGTCCTGTAAACAAATAGTTGTTAAACCGGTTACATCCGCTGCAATTAAAATTGCAAGTATGACTTATATAGAATTCCAAGTAATCGAGAGTTAACCGTGACATTAATATTATAATCTCTCTGTTGGCTTGCCTTGCTGTGCAAGCATATAATTATTTACGACTTTTGTAAGTTCTGCGTGTGTATCGTTAAACCATGTTGCAACATTATAGTTAGCGTTTTGCACTGGTTCAAACATTGAATCAGTCTGTTCAAATGTAGTGCCTGGTGCTGCAGGTTTGGTGCTTTTACTTGCTTCTAGTGTATTCATAAAAACTGTATAGTCTGCTGCAAATGCTGCACGGGCTGCACTAGTAGGACAAACAAAGTCTGCTACTGCAATTCTACCTGCCATTACTACACCATCTGCTAAGTGGCGCATACGCTGTGCTTGACGTAAACGACCTTCTAAACTAAAGTCCCAGTCATCATAAAATGTTCTTATTTTATCTGCGTTAAGCCATACACCATTAATTAATTCACAAAAAGGTTCTGCCAATGTACTTTTACCACTGCCAGGCAATCCGCATATTAGTATTTTCATTGTAAACTCTCGAGTTGTCTTTGTTCGTGGCCAAGTTCGCTCCAATGATAATCATATGTTGCACTAGTGGTTCCACATTCTATTTTGTAGATATCTAGGTAATCGCCCAGTTGCGCCCAAATTTCCTGGGCATTAGTTGTACCAAAACTATTTAGTAAGTCCACATCACCTAGTTTTAAATATCCTAGACTAAGTTGGGGATCACTGGGATCGAAATTATTTTGTTTAAGCCAGTTTTCAAATCCATCTATTTCTGCACAATGCCAGGGACTTCGCATATCATACATAACATCATTAGCCCATTCAACATCGAACTCACCACTGTAGTATTGCAAGTGTGTGATTGCTTCGCATACTGTGTCTGTGAGTTCAGGCGCTCCTTCATCTCTGTAAACTTCCATAAGTGTTTTGCCTATCTGACACCAGTGCATGTACACGCCTCCTAGTTCTCTGTTGTAACTGTTTGCTAAAAAACCTTGTCTGTGTTCGTCTGTTAGACGGTGTCTTGGTGTACGAAGAAATGTAGTAATTTGGCTTGGACGCACCCACTGTGGTTCATATCCTAGTTTGCGTTGGCTCATACAAAGACTTTCAATTTCATGGCAGAGATTGTTTAATTGTCTTACTGCATATGTTGTCTCAACGCTCATATATGGTGCATACTTGCTTGGATGTTCAACTGTGCCCTGAAGAACTTCAAAATGGTTATGCAACTTATTCATTACATCATGTTTAAGTGTTAATCCTATATGACCCTGAGACATTTTTCCAACACTATAACTGTTGTCAAAACGAACAACATCTGGAGCAAACCATTCCTCAATTGTGTAATCTATTTCACTAGTGTTAATTGTTCTAATGTGTTTATTAAGTTCTGCACATAAAAATTCTAAACTACGCTGTGTATGAGGAAAACCATGAAAACAATAATTTTTTTCAAGGTGCAAACTTTTTTGCAGCACATCCTGTTCAAGTGCTGCTATCCAGTCTTGTGCAATGGCGGTGTCGTTTACTATAATATTATAATCTGCTAGTTCGCCAGTTTGATAATTTCTTAATACTACCTTAACAGATTTCATCCCAAAACTCTCTTGCTTGTATCGTGCCCAGCGTATCTCTAAACTTCATGCCGCCACGCAAATTGTCCATTGCTTGCATACGCCACTTGCCTTTGATTCTACCTTTGGCGTATTCGTCTGGAAACTCTTCCTCAAATGTAGGACGAGTTAATAAACTTTTTAGCATTTCTCTTATTGTACGATTATCAACGTAATCAGTCAATAACAATTCATTGACATAATGATCTAATATTTTTCGTGGAAGAAACAGTGGCGACATTGCAATGTCTGGTGTAAATGCAAATGTAACTTTTGCGAGTATGTCTACATTTAATTCTCTTGCAAGGCGGCATATGTTTACTATTTCAAATAGTCCTGGCAATGTAAGTGTAAAGTCAATACGCATCTTTCGTCTATCACCACGAGTATATTGCAACCCTTGTTTAAAGTTTGCTAACCATTGTTCATAGTTTAACCCTGTGCGTATATACTCACCTACGGCTCCTGTGCCATCAATGCTTGCACATATTTGCCAATCACGAATGTTAGCAAGTATATCTTTATACAAGTTTACGCCACGATAATCAACACGACTTAGGTTTGTATTATATCGTGCATACAATCCATGCCCATCACCAAGATCAATAATACGTTGCATATACTGCCAATGCTGCTCATACATAAGTGGCTCTCCGCCTACCCAGTATACTTCTTCAATGCGATGTTCTTCAACTGCTTGCGCAAACTCTGCTTCTACAGTATCTTTTTGGAAAGTTTCAATACTCTTTTTAACACTTTTTTCCATCCAAGGTTCAACTTTGCCTTGCTTGCGAGCTTCTGTTTCCCAACTACTACTAAGCATAGGTCCACACATACGACATTTAAAATTGCACAAGTTGCTAAAACGATAGTCCCAACTAATAGGCTTCATAGTTGTATAGCCATCTGCGTCTGTGCTATGAATAACATCTTCCCATTTATGTGCAAACAAATGTGTAAAGTAATCTCTGTATACGTCTTGATTAAGCAGTTTTTTATCGCACACTTGACATGCATCTGGAACTTCATTGTTAAGCATTTGCTTACGGATACTGCGAATGCCCGCTCCGTTCCAATATTCTTCCAGTGTTTCTGGCGTATATTCGTTGTCGCCTTCTGCTGTGTCAATATACTGTGTAAAGCTCTGCGCTGGTTCACGACTAGCACAACACAAACGTCTTTCAGTTTGTGGGCTGAGGTATGTGTGTGTCCATGGTGCCATACACAAGTTTTCAGGTTTAAGCATTGATAAACTCCAACAGTGGATTGATTATTTGTTCCTGCATTAATTTCATAATTATTTCTTTATTGTAAAAGTGGTTGTAATTATGTTCTAGTTTTTGTTTGGTAAGCGGGTCAGTAAAGATTGTCTTGTCTCTAATGCACAAATTAATTTGTTCTATTACACTGTCAAGTCTTAAATCTTCATCCAGCACTAGATCATAACTTTCATCAATGCAATGCTCAAACGTTTCAAACCCTTGACGTCGTTGCCATGCTAGTGTACCTGCTTGCCCCCAAATAATACAGGGATGTTTAAACGCACAGGTTTTAAGAGTTTTTTCTGTAACATTTATTAGATCATCTGGATCTGGTGCAACTACATTTGCCTCACTTACTACACTAAATCGTGTACTAGTATACCAAGTTGGGTCAGTATATCTCTGCCAGTTTAGTGCATTGTAGGGTTCGTCTTTTGCATTTTGTAGTGCTACGTTATCGCCTACATAACTGTATACGTTGTCCCCAAGCACAGCGGATAGTCGGTTATATAATTTTGTACGCCACGGTTTTTTTAAATGCATTAATAGTAAGAAGTCGCGAGTAGGATTGCTTGTCAATTCTAGTTTGTTGTATCCTAAACTAGTATACCATAGGCTTTCATTTATCCACATAAAATCTCGAGGACGCAATGTAAAGTCTGCACTTTTATCTAGCTCACTATCCCAACTATCCCAGCATTTATCTATTACATGTCTTATTCCAGACTGTGCTAGTGTGCGTTCATTAACATCCCGTTTCCAATAAAACTCTAGCCAATCACTAATAACAACAGTACTGCTTTTATCATAACTAGTGTTTAGGTCAATAACTTCTATGTTAAAATATTGTTCCCATATTTCTTCAAAAAACGGTGTTTGAAAAACTGTTTTATTTTCACTTACTAATATAGTAGGTTTAGAGTTCATACTTGATTGCCCGTGCTATCTTAGCATGACTTTGTGCAAAGTTTTGATTACGATATAAATCCGTCTGGCGTAGCTTTTTATGCAGTGCTTCGCCGTTGTCTGGTCCATTTTTATTTGAATTAACTACCATTTGTTTTAGTGAAACAATATCGTCTCTATATTTGCTGTGTTTTATCTGTTGCTTTTGTAAGTATAACATGACAGGACTACGAGCACCTTGTGGCATACGACCGAGACTAAACTCCCAGGGATCGTGCATTAAATTAAAGTGTATGCTGTCAAAGTTCATAGTATCTGCCCAAGTTAACACTTCGTCAAGATAATAAATGTTTTGCACGTTCCAAGTACAGCATAACTGTGTGGTAATAGGATATCCTTCTTCCCTGAGTGCATGAACCTTGCGAATATTTGTGTTTGCAGTACGCCACTTAGCACCATAGCGTTCATATTCAAAACGTTCTTCTGTGTTATCTACACTAAATGCAATCTGCACATGTTTAAAATGCTGCCATATAGTTGGATCTTTTGGAAACTGTGTAGTGTTAGTATTATAATGTATGTCAATATCCTGTGCAAGTCCAGAATCAACTGCACGTTGTAGTAGATCAAAATGCTGTTTAATCATCCAGGGTTCTCCGCCTGTAAATTCAAAGTACTTTACTTGCGGTAGTATTTCATCTATTTGTGTCCAAAAATCTTTACTTTTTCTAGGCCATTGTCCATCTTTTAGCCACTGTCTAGCAATATGATTGTCTGGATCCGTGCTATAATCCAGTTCTTCTTGTGCCCATTTACTGCTACTCCAACTACCACATATACGACATTTAAGATTACATATGTTTCCTAGTTTAAGATCTAAAAATTGTAATGCTTCGCCACTGTTGTCCTTATACTCTACACCCAGGTCTTTAAACTTATCCAGCATATATTCGCGTTTACTTTTTTTACCAGCATCTTCTTCTATCCAGCAACGCTCACAGCCACTTGGCTTTTCGCCTCTGCGAAAACTACGACGGAGATCACGCATAGTTTTGCTGTCAAACGCATCCTGTAGTGTGTGTTTTTTTAAATCAATATCAGGTATTTCTTGTGTATACAAACAACAAGGACGAGTTGTCCCCATACTGGTTGCTTCTACACTGATCCATGGTAGTATACACTTAGGCATATTTTCTTAATTCCTCTAGTTCTGGAAATACTGCAAAGAAGTTTTCATTGCGGAATTCGTCTAATTGATCTGTTCTATATACAAATTCTTTTAATAGTTCAGTGTTGTCATTTGCATTCATAAATGTAATAGCACTGCGAAAACCATTCACTGCTCTTGCTAGATCATCCTGAGGGCTCAACCATTCTATGTGACTGTTATACAGTTCTTCTATGCGCTTTTTCATTTCACTGGGCAGTACATCTATTCTATAACGCTGTGGATCTTGTAGTATGTTAATATGAAAGTCCTGTGGTTTTATTAATCCTTGTTCAATCCATTCTCTGTGAAAATCTACAACGTTAAAAACATTCATTATACTTAGAGTAGCACTAATAAAAAAGTCTACATCAGGACAGATTTCTAACATGCGTTTGCGGTTACTAACTATTTTGTTCCAGTCAGTGCCTCTGCGCATAACTTCTCCGCGTTGCCAGTTAGCATCCAAACTTGCACCAACACTAACACGATCAAACTTGTTCCACATTTCTAATACATCCTGTTGTTTAAACACTGTCTCTGTAAAATTTGTATTATAGTTAAGTCTAACATCAGTGCGTCCTCTGCTTAACAGTTCTTCTAATATGTTCCAATGTTCTTTCATCATAAGAGGTTCGCCACCAGCAAAATATATATTTTCAACTGTGTCCAAATGTGGTTCCATTTGTTCCCACATATCCATTTCATAGCGTCCAGCATAGTTTACATTGGGAGCATCCTTGGGAAGCCAGCCCATCTTTTTACTCTCTTTTACCCAATTGCTGCTAAAAATATCACCACATGTTCTGCAACTAAGGTTACACAAATTACTAAATCGTATATCATAATACTTTAATTCAAAACGTTCCAGTGTTCCATCAGGTTGTGTTTCATCTACAACGTTAATGTGATGCCCCATGTTTTTATTTTGACTGTTGCGCATACTAAAGAAGCCGTTTGCTTCTTGCTCATAGCATTTAGTGCATTCCTTGCAAGTTTTTTCTGCTAACATGTTAGTACGCATTTGTCTTAGCGGCGCATCGTTCCATATTTCAGCCATTGTGCGTTCTTTAAGTGTTCCAATTGGATGATCCATTAAACTTAGACAACAAGGATATGCTCTGCCGTCCGGAAACGCATGCATGTGAATCCAGGGCAGCATACAAAATGTGTCGCTTTTGACAAGTCTATGTAACTGTGTTTCTGAGAGTTCTTCCACATCTATATACACAGGCTTTTTGCTGTAAAAGTCATTGCTTTTATAATATTTGTCTAGTTTATCTGTCATTTTCCTAGTTCATCTTTAAGATTATTATAGCCTTCAATATCATATGCGATATCCTGTTCGCTATCCTTGTGTATGTTTTTTATCTGTTGATTAAGTTCGGGATTGGATATTAGATGGCTATACGCTGTGCGTTGTAACTCCAAGGGCATTAATATATTGTCAAAAGGTGTAATATCGAAAACATCGGGATAAATTTTTATACTACTGGGTTTACCAAAATATTCTTCCAAACTTGATCTATGGTACTGTAATGTATATTTAAGTTGATTTAATTCTGCTGCATTTCTACTTAGTGGAAGGGCAAGTGCAAAACACAGTTCTTGAAGTATTAGCCGTCTGCGAATCCTTTCGTGAAATGTTAGGTCGGGATTGTCTTTTAACAGCCACATAATGTCGCTGCTGTCATTATAGTCTAGTTCTATCCGCTCCTGCATGTTCCACAGTGGTGTGTTTCTATGGTGTGTATATGGTATACCCAGTGTTAATTTATATACTGTTCCACTAGCACAATATTTTTGATAGCGTATTAACATCTCTGCAGTGTCCACAAAGTCTTGCCAGGTTTCTGTAGGATAGCAACTAAAGAATAACAGTACGCAAGTAATACCACGTTTATCAAATTCACTTAATTCTGTGTCAATATCAAAAGTACTAAACTTTTTACGCATGTGTTCGCGCACTGCATCACTGCCACTTTCAACACCAATAGTCAGTCCTTCAGCGCCACTTGTTTTTAGTAAGTCATAATAGTCTGCAATTTGATGCACCTGATGCACAGGGCGTGTAATATACTGCCCAACCCATCGAATTGTATTATCCTTATTTTGTGTGTTATAGTCTGCCATGGTGTGTAGAAAATCTTTGAATGCAACCAGACTACCATTTACTAAACTATCGCTCATGTAAAACTTGTTTACTCTGTAGCGTTCATTTAACGCAATCATTTCTTTTGCAATGTGTGCGCCGCTGCGAAATTTAAACTTGGGCCATAGTACAGGAATATCACAGAATGTACACTGTCTAACACAGCCCTTACTGCCAGTTATGCTTAGTGTTGGTTCATTAACATATTCATATTTTTCTAGATCGAAATCATCATAATCACTGGGAGGCACAGTTTCCAAATCCAGTGTATTAATATCACCACTAAGTCTACTAGCACTAGTTGAGAGTAGGTTTATTATTTCTTGTTCTGCATCCCCGTCAATAAAACTATCAACAATGCCTGCACTTAACAAACTGCCTCCCATGGTATCACTAACATCTTTGTTTAGTAATTCTCTAAACTTATCCTTAAAAGCAGTAAAGTCTGGCCCAAACGGGTAACTGCTTGCTCCTCTACCACCTACTACTATTTTTATATCTGGAAACTTATGTCTTATTGTTAATGCTACAAGCAATGCTGCTTTATGGCTTTTGTAACTAAAAATGCTAATCCCTAACCAATTAGGATTATAGTTCCGGATATCCGCAACTACACGGTCTAGCCATTGTTGTACTAATTTGCAATGATTATCAAAAAGACTTTCTACAAAATTATCTGCAATACTGCCTTTGCTTATAGTTTCAAATTCATTACTTACATCACCGAATTCCTGCGCACAAATATCTTTCAATAATATGTTTGTGTCAATTACACGAGCACTATAGCCCGCCTGTTTTATGCATGCTTTTAGCACTGCAGCACTGCTGGGCGGATACTGTAAGTCTAGTACAGGCACACTTAGAAATAGTATATCTAACTTAGAGGGATTCATACCATGCTTCTAGTTCTGGAAACGCTTGTGCAAACGTATGATTGCGGCGTATATCATATTGTGTGTAAAACTTTTTAAAGTCATTGTGCAAGCGGGGCATTTCAAATGCTTCATTGTGTGGCTTTTCTACTACTTGCAAATATTCAATTAATCTATCCAATTGTCCTCGTTCCCAATCCTGCATGTTAGTTAAGTCTAATTGTTTTAGTCTACTAATACATGTATCTTTAATATCTTGTGGCAACACCAAACAACTTTGAAAACTTGGAAAGCGTAGTATATTATAACTCATTACTGCAAAACTTTTATCAAACAGGGTTCTTGCTTGTAGTATCTTATCTATCATATCCGGAAGTGTTGGCAAGCACAGTGCGTTGATAGTCATCATACAGTGTGTGTTAATGTTTGCAAAGTGTAGTTTAACTAAATTCTTCCACCACTGCTCATAGTCTAATCCGTCGCGAATATATTCTGCACTATATCCTGTTGCTTCCATACTAGTGTAAATATCCAAACTAGGCAAATGTGTTCGTGCTTCTACTAGTCTATCTATAAGTTCGTCTTTGCCGCCTAGATTACTGTTAATAGCAAGACGAGTTTGACTTTTATCTGCGTTAAGTTTAAACCAATCAAACAGTCTCCACAGTTCTGCACTCATAATAGGCTCACCGCCTGTGATGCGCAGTTCGCGTAGTGTACAATGTAAGTCACTGTCCCACCAAGCAAAGAATGCTTCTACATATGGATTAGTTTCGTTTAACTTGTACAGTTGATTGCTATCATGCGGATGTGTAAAGTGGTTACGTCCATCACTTTGTAGTTCTTGATAAGCGCCATTCTTCTTGACATCTTTTACCCACGTTGTACTAAATGCGGGATTGCAATAACTGCAAGCAAAATTACATGTTCTGTCAAAGGCGATCTCAAGGGTAATAAGATTAACATCTTCGTCATGTGGTGTATCATATGCATCATTAAGTTCCTCACTAGTATATATGTTTGATTTATAGACACGGTCACTGATAAATTCCTTGCCCATGTCCTCAATTTTCCAACAGTATTCACAGCCGCCTGGACGCTCTCCGCACTGCATTTGGCGCCGTTGAGCTTTTTTCTCAGGTGTATTGTGTAGTAATTTTGGATTACTTGCTAGTGCTTCAACATCAATTTTGTGTGGTAATGGGTGATGACAACTTGTAGTCATGCCACTGCCTAGCCATATAGTCGCATTGTACCATTTGGCTGCGCAGAAACTTGCGCTTTTTGTATCTAAATGATTTGATTTAAATATTAGATCTGTTTGCATAGTATTTCCATTTTTTTGTATCAGCCCAGTCCCAATGACAATTGTGCCACTGCATGTATATCTTGCGAGCAGCGTCGTAGTCTATGTTTACCAGTGTTTGGGTGTCCTTGTAAAAAGTATCAAAGTCACCTTTATAAAGACTGTCAGTATATACTATGTCAACTCCACTTGCTTCCATAGCGCACTTCCTACTAAACATTATCTCATGCATGTTTAAAACATTTTCCTGAGGAGTACTACCACCAAAGTCCAAAATATTTCCTGCTTTTTCTATGTATGCTCTGACTTGCCAATCAAATGCCATGTCAGTTTTTGGTATCAGTGCAACGCAATGTCCTAGTTTTTTTAATTTTTCAAAGTCAGACGCTGTATGAAACGCACTGTGATTTACATAAAGGTTAGGTTCAAGCACATCAACATCTACGCTGTCTGCAATAATGTGTATTCTTGTTGTAAATTCTTTGTCAATCCAATTGTCAAATGATCCTGTATAAAGTGTATCCACTAGTTTGTAATTAAATGGACTACTAAAACGATCGTCTAATAGGAAAAGATTCTTGACTAGATTAGTTCCTACTCCTACGTCACCTAAAAGTATTAAACTATCTTGCATAATATTCACACTGTCTCCAAAACTGTTCCATCTCTGGAAACGTTTCTAAAAAGTTTGTGCCGCGTCTACGATCATGTTCACTAAAGAACTTGTAAAAGTCTCCACGCTTGCGTTCTACATCTGTTGTACCTTGTAACATCCAATCCAAATCACGTTGCATTTTTAGTACTTCATAGTCCTTAAAGCCATGCATTTCATCCAAGTTGTCCTGCATGTACTGTATACAATTCTGCATTACTAGTTGAAACTCCATGGGCAATATCTGCATGCTTTGCCATTCTGGTGTATACAATAGTGGAGTATCAAACCATACACGCTGGTAGGTGTCTGTATAAGTTTGACGTAGATATAAAATATTCTCTAAAAGTTTTTTAAGTGAAAGTATGCTGAGGTTGCTCATTGTAATAATGAATGTAAGACTACTGCGGCGTGGAATATCTCTAACAAATTCTTCACATCTATTTATTGCCAGTTCAAAGTCTAGTCCGTGACGTATGTATTCTGCCTGCTTGCCCCATGTATCCAAACTTACAAACTGCATGAAATGTTCTATCTGCTCACCCTCACATAGTTGCTGTACATACCCTTTATACTTGTCCCATACTTTAGCATCAACACTAAAGTTACTGGTAGTGTTCAAGTGTAAATCTTGTTTAGGATTTTCAAGCACATAATCAAACACACGATAGGTGTTTGGATCCATAGTAGGCTCACCACCTGTCATACGAAAATGCTTTAGGCTGGGGTATAAATCGGGCCACCATCTCCAGAACGCTTCGCGGTAGGGGTTGTCTTCTCTGTTGGGAATAGCCCGTCGCTCGCCCACGAAGTGTTGGGGATCATTGTGCGGTACAGTGGTAGGCCATGCTCCGTGTTCCTTTGACTCTGCTGTCCAGGTGCTACTAAACTGAGGACTGCAATAACTGCAACTAAGATTACACACGTTATTAAAGTTCACTTCAACATAACTAGGGTTGACGTCTGCAAGAGGATTGTTAACTATTTCATCAAAACTCGCCATAGCCCAGGGCTCGCCGCTACGATAATGTCTGTCACTTATGTTTCCCTGTGCTTCTATATTCCAGCAATAGTTACAGTCACTACATTTTTTGCCTGCCATCATTTCACTGCGGCTTTGTTTTTTGTGATCTGTATTGTGCAGCGCACTAGGGTTATTTGCTAGTGGCTCTACTGGTATACGATGTAGTGGCGGATGATAACAACTGTTGGTGTGACCTGTTGTAAGGTGTAGACTAACTTGTTTCCATTTTGCCAAACAGAAACTATCACTCACTGCAGCAAGTTTAGTTCTTGCAGTTAGTGCATCATTGTAGTAATCACTCATATGTTTTCTAATACTCGCTTGTTTGCCTGTAATCGTGGCAATAATGCTTGCATGTCCACTGGATTACGCAATAACTCGCCTAAACTGTTAAACACTGCATCTACTCTCATGTAACTGCTAGAACTGTCATAACTTTTGTCTATGATGTCATCAAATATATCAAATCCTAAATTCTTTAAGTTCTGTTCAAATTCTGGACTTCCTATTACTAAAAATAATTTACCATGTGCAATAGGACGAAGTGTTTTTTCTGTTATATAAAAGTTATCAGAAGTCTGACTAGTTTCTGCTACAATTTCAATAGTAATATCTTTATAATGATGTTTCCATAAATCTAGGTTGTATGCCATTGTATATGACATGTCGCCGGGCTGCCAATACTCATCTATATCACTATATGGCAAGCGGGGAACCAAGTTCTGCCACAGTTCATTGTACTCACAAATGAAACTAGTGAAAGGACAATCCGATTCTTTTATTGTCATTCTATCTAAATGCAGGCTTGCTTTACCACGATCGCTATGACGCCAGTTTAGGTGTTTCCAAAAACTATAAAGTCTTTCATTGGTTGCTCTACCATAAAACATTCCATAATCAAATTTACTGGATGGTACAATCTCTGCTTTTTTAACTATCTGAGAATAAAAGTCTAAATTATCTGGATTTATTGTATGCTTAAATGTTTCACTTTTACACAACCTGTCACTACTTGTAAACTCTATTTGTGTGTAAGGAATATTTAACTCATCACAAATGTTTTTTACCCTTTGTTCTATACCATTTTCAACAATATCCCAGCCTTCTAGTCCAAGATCTAATACAATTTTTTCATCCCTATGCTGTGCAATCTTACAAGCGAGTATCTCAGCATCACGATTATGCTCTGCACTACAATATTCTGCAATGTTAATTGTTACCATCCTTCATGCTTTCTTATTTCATCAATCTCAAGCGACATGGGCGTTGCTGCACAGTATGTTTGTGCGTAATATTTCTTAAAAAATTTGCTCTCATTAATATCTATATCTAACATAGGCAAGCCAAGTCTACTAAGGAGCGCACCGTTGATCTCAGGCATATTCATAATATCATATTCAGCATATATACGATCCAAGTTTTCAAACCACTGTACTTCTGTATGATCCCAGTCAGTAAGCATGGTCATGTATGTGCCCATTCGTGCGCCATTAATGGCGTGTGTGCCGTGTTCAGCATCTTTGCCTACGTTATGCCAAACGCTAAGTCTATCAAAGTTACTACGATGAACCATGTCTTCAAACTCTTGCAGTGTGGGGCGTGTGCCTTTGCGCAAGCACATCTTAACACCCTCACGGAATCCAGCACGCCATGCATGTTTAGCACTGCCATTGGGATAGGTTGTGCTGTATACATTGTTCATTGCTAGATACTTAGGATCATAACAAAACTCTACATCATTTTCATCAGTGCCATCACTTGCTTCATGTGTGCGCATGTTGTTAATAAATGTGCGTGTCCAACAACTCATGCCGCCATTGCCATACATAAGTCCGTTGATCTCGTTAACTGCTTTCCAACGAAATACACAATCCTCATGTTCAGGTTTGATATCCAGCGTAATATCAAAAAACTCTGGAAAAGGCATATTGTCACCATCAATAAGGATGAAACGTTCTGTATCACTTGCGGCGGCGGCTGCTTTGTGTGCAGCGTCACTGCCCTGTACGTTATCAACACGCTTTGCCCAGGGCACCATGTTTTGTATCTTTATCCAGAATTCTTCTTTTTTGGGTTCATCGTAACTTAGATAAATGCAGTCCAAGTCTGCTACATCAACTTTTGACATAAGGGTTCCTCGATAGTTCGCTCTGTTCTAAATACCAGTGCCGTGTTTTTGGAATAATCTTTACTAGTTCGTTTTCAACAACACAATGATATGGTCCTATATCATCAAGTTGTTCCTGTGTAATAACAATGTATGCACGATCTTCTGGTACAGACTTTTGTACATATTCACGATTTATTATAACACCTTCCAGATCATAATACAACCGAATCTCAGTTTGTTCTGCTACCTGTAGCATATGTGCTACTTCAAAGAATGCGCTGCTCATATCTTTCAATTAACTCCGGTGTGCAAAAATCTTTGTGAAAATAATGAAATGGCCTAGTTTGCGCATATCCGTTGACACAAAATATCATATCATCTGTTAGTGCCCAACTGCATGCATCGCGCCAATCGTCTGTACCAAACTTATTAATATGTTGCTTCATGTGTGTAAAAGTAGGATAATCCAGTGTGGGTACAAAGTAATCAGTACTGCCTAACTCTGTGGCGGCGATGCTCATAAACACATCTGTGTCTGCAATGTTGTGTCTACAATTACTTAGCACACTTGATTTATATATGTCAAAGTTGCTTAGTACTTGTTTACAAGTATCAAAAAACTGTTTTGTTTCTGTACAATGTCTAAAATACATAAAGCCATTGTAAGCATTGCATAGATTGTTTTCTTGCCACATCTTTCTGTGATGGTTATCCTCAACTACTTCGCCTCTGTAATTGCGCACCTGCGTAGTAAAGCAAACATTCTTAAGTCTTGCGCCTGCCCACCAGTGATCAATGTTGCTTGTTATAAGCATGTCACTTTCAACTTTGAAAGTTTCTTTAAAGGGTGTTAGTTCCCATGCTAAACATTCATTTGCAAATGGCGCCATTGTAGGAATAGTAATAACTTCGTCAAACACACGTTGCATATGTTCTGGCACTGGTGTTGCTGTATCTACTACAACTGCAAAATCGTTTACCTTGCAATAGGTTTTGACACTGAGTGCAAGCAGGTAGGCACACTGCAAATACTGCTTGCCTTGCGCAAAAGTTAGATAGCCCTGTTCACGAGTTTTATCTCTCATACGCTGTTCCATAGTTTATTATGTAAATCTGTGTCTAATACACAACGTTTGTTCATTACATGTAAGTCACCTGTGTAGCGCAATACGTTATGTGAATTTTTGTAATTGTACTTTATAAGCCAGCGTCTGTCATTGTAATCTATTACACTGTCTGTGGTGCTAAGTGCAGGCAATGTATAATCAAAAGTTGTGGTATTTGCATAACCATTACATAACTGATGTGCAATACTAAGTGCAAAGTCATTGCGAAACGGAGTTAGTTTAAATCCAAATAGTTTGCTGTAGTACGCATAGTTTTCATATACCATATGCCAAGCACGGAATATACGCTGTGCATGTGCTGACTTTTTAAAGTAACATACTGTTGCCCAGCGCATTTCAAATCCACTGCCGCCATTTTGTAGGAAGCGGTCATGTCTAAAAACTTCATTGCCTGTGACATCCCAACTGCTATTATGACAAACAAAGTCATGATCACTGCCAAAGTAGTTTGCTAGTGTGTCTGATTGTACAAAATAGTCTGTATCAATAAGCAATGTTTCATCATATGGACTAAGTTCATATGCACTAAAACGTCCTATGTTGTTCCATTCTGTAGTTTCAACACCATCATCATAGCGAAATGTCCTAGAGTTTTTTTGTACAGGATCTATTTTGACTACTGTGGCAGGCACATCTAAATAGTTTTCCGCTAGTCGTGCTGCAATGTCAGCCAGACGTTTATAATCTAACTGTGCGCTTTCGCTGTATAGTAATAGTACGCCTTTAGACTTCAACGTCACCTGCTTTGCGTTTTGTTTTTAGTTCAGTGTATTCATTGTGCCAATCATTGTGTACTTCGTTCCAACGAGCATCACATAGATTTACAAGTTCTACACAGTCAATTTCAATTGGTGTATCATAACTGTCTGGTATAATGCATTTAGTGCTTTGTTGAAACAGGCCTGCATTTGCATTTTTCATATACAAATAGTTAAGCAAGGTCATGTCAACACGGAATAGCCCACCATTATATGTAACAGTGAGTCTTTGCTGTTGTTGCTCTTTTAGAGTTTGTTTTTGTCGGGCGAGCTCGAATCTTTCACGAGCATATAATTCTAGATTTTCCATACTTGATATTATAACAGGACCCGAAGGTCCTGTCAATGTTTTTATAATTTTGTTTGTTATTAGCCTGTAGCGTTTACAGTCTGTGATGGGCCGTTGCCCCAGGTATCACTAATATAAGTTGTAGTTGGCTCTTCATGACCCATGGTTGTTGTCTTAGTACCATCAACTTGGTCTTGTACGTTATAAATTGATTTGTTATATGATGTCTGATCAGCAGCACCGTCAACCCAGTAACTTCGCGCCAGCACACTCTCATTGGATTTGTACAGATCTAACTGAATATAACTTGCTGTGTATGGACCTGTATCCTCATACTGACGGAATACAGTTACATATGATCCTGTTAGATCGTGCCACCCGTTGTTTGTGCCGTTAATGTTAGTAGACCCTGATCCACCACTCTTACCCGATGATTGGCCAATAACCTGATATGTGCCACATGCAGTTGCTAGTGCGACCCAGTTATTGTATTTGCTATCACTGGTACCACCACTTAGGCTCCAACTTATGCTAATACGTCCGCCAGCGTTAAAGAAATAACGTGCTTGGTCTGTACTACCCCATGCCCATGTTCCACGCTGTTCAATAGTGCCTGTAAGTGTAGTTGTTGTACTAATTGCAGTTGTTGCAATACTGTCTCTACCATGTACATTCAATTTATTTGTGGTTATTGTCGCAATGTTTGTTGCTAGTGCTGTGTATGCAGCAATTGTATCACCTGCACTTGGGTTACTAATACTAGTAATACTTGAGTTCTGGTGGTTTGCCATACTAGTAATTCTTGCTAGTAGTGTTGTCCACTGTGCGGCAGTAATTGTAGCACCTGCACTAACAGCATCTACTGTTGTACTTTGGCCGTAACCACTATCACCTGATCCACTGCCCCAAATTGCGTTTACTGAAGTAGCAAAATCATTGTAGTGATCATCTAGGATTGTATCTCCGCTAGTATATGCCATTTATTAAATTCTCCGTGTTAATTAATTGTAACAAAGGCTTCTACAGTGCCTTCTTCCATAGTTGTTTTGGAATCTATAGCTCTACCTAAAACATTAAATGCTGTGATTGATTCGTCTGATTGGGCAGCTCTTGCCATGCCGTTACCTGCACTAACAAGTCTATCGCCTTTATTTACCATACCAACGACTCTTACTGGAACACGCCCTGCAACCGCAACTGGTGCTCCGCCTTCTTGCGCACTGTTCATCAAATACGCTGGCTTGCTACTAACAACACCAAATACATTGTCTGCTAATTCATCATTTACTGCTGTAATTTCTTCTACTCCGCCTAGTGCAACTACTGTACCTGGCTCATAGGATGTGTCTGCTCTAAAGTTTTCCGCCAAGTCAGCATACTGTGCGGCAGTTGATGTACCGTTAAATGTTGTTGCAAAAACTGTTGCAACTCTGTTACCACTACTACCAATATTTACTGTGCCACTGATCAGGATATCACCTGTCATTGTGCCACCTGCTAGTGGTAAGTTACCTGCACCTGATACACTACTATCAACATATGCTTTTGTAGCAATGTGTAGGTTGTCACTTGGAGCACCTGCAACACTTACGCGGTTTGTTGCACCGTCAAATGTCATTGCAGTTGAAACAACGCCGCCATCATTAACTTTAATTAGGATGTCACCATCACTTGTAGCATTACTAATGCTTACGTCACTGCCGCTAACACCAACTGTTAGATCACTGTCAACACCAACAACAAGTCCTGTATCGTTTAGTACACTAAGTACACCACTTGTTGAATCACTTGCATCACTACGCAAATAACTTGCTGCAGCAACGCCGCCTAGTGCATCACTGTCTGTTGCTGTACCTTGGAATTTGTTTCCTGATACTGCAGTACTAAGTTGGATACCTGGCTTAATTGTTGCAAATCCTGAGATACTACTCTGCGGAGTGAATGTTGTATCTTTGGATACTGTAGCAACTAGTACGTTGTTTGTGTAAAGTTTAACAACAACATGATCTGATGAACCAGTGTCTGTAACTGTTTCAACAATAGCACCTGAAGTGCCTGTACCACTTGTAAATGATGGACCAATTGTTGTAAATCCACTACCATTGTAAACTTTGAGCTGTCCGTTTGTGGTATCCCACCAAAGGTCACCAGTAACACTTCCGCTAGGAGTACTAGCACTTGCTGTACTGCTACTAACGGTTTTAAATGTTGTTCCATTATAAACTTTAAGTAGGTTGTTTGTTTTGTCCCACCACATTTGACCTGCTACTGGACTTGCTGGTGCGCTAGTATTACTAAAATTTTCTAATAGTTTTACTAGGTTCTCGTTAAAGAATTCACCATAACCAGCATAGTTCTTACCAATAAGCGTAAGATCTGTGGTTGTATCAATGGTTCCATCTGCTACTGTTGCAAGAATAGTACCGTCGGTTTTGTTAACTGTATAAGCCATCTGTTATTTGCTCCGCATGTATTCGTTAGTATTATTTATCCACTTTATAAACTTAGTATATTATATGCTACTCAGATTAGTCAGTGTTTGAATTCTAACTGTGTAATCAATTTGTATAAGTCTGTTTAGACTTTTTTGTACCGGATGAAAAACAACGTGTGTTAGTAGTTTACCCGTATTAACTGTGCCTGTCCAACTACGCAGGCCCAGCTCGTCAAATGTATATGTGTCGTTAAAGTTACTTGTATTGTCAAATGCTGCTTGACTGTTTGGCTCGCCGTAATCCAACAAACAACTTACAACAATATCTGTATAAATTTGTCCTGCTGTGTGGTTTACGTTAAGTTTATTTCTTGCTGTGTCTGTATTCAAACTACTGTTATCATCCACAACTTTATAGTATGTTTGGTTATAAAGGTTAGCGTTTGCACCACTGCTATTTGCAGGCAAGTATGTAATAACACCTGTAGGATCAACACTAGTACCGCCATTGCCAAAAGCCATTTCGTGAACAAATCCTGTGGTCTTGTTTGCAACGCTAAGTGCAAGTGCTTCACTCATATTCTCATAGTGAATAGCATTACGCTTGTTTACATAATCTTCGCCTGTTTCTGGATCAAAGATACGAATATGACCTTCCATCATCACGCCACTTACGTCCTTGATAGCACTCTCGGGCTGTTGTGGTTGTTCAATATCTTTTTTCATGTCTTTCTTTTCCATAGTTTATACCTTAAGTAAACATTCTACACTCTTTTCGCCTAAATCGCTATTTGTTTCTAATGCGATTCCAACGATTGGGCCTTGTCCGTTTGAACTTGCCTTGCCATTGTGCGTTGCAAATACAGCCTCGCCCTTATTTATGGACCCTACAACACGCACTGGCACACGCCCTACTAGTGCAACTGCTTCACCATCCACAGCACTGTTCATTAGGTAAGCAGGAGAAGTTGAGATTACACCTGCTAGGTATTGTGCATCAGGATCTGCTTGGGTTATTTCCGCAATACCGCCTACTTTAACCACCGTGCCTGGCGGATATTCGGCATCTGCTACATAAATTTCTGCCAAGTCAGCATATTGTGCGCTTGTTGCTACGCCACTAAATGTAGTTGCACCCAGTGTTCCGTTTGAACTGTTGTATGTAAACACACTGTCTGTTTTTGCACCCAAGTTTCCTGTTGCTCCAGTAACAAAAGTTGGAAAGCATGTAGCATCTGTGCCTTCGTCTGCTACTGTAATAGTTGTTGCTATCGCCGCTGTACCTGTAGTGTCTTGGTTAAGTGTTGCAACTCTTGCGGCTGCTACTGTACCTGTTGTTACCTGCGAACCATTAAGAGCTGTCAGTGCAGATCCATCTCCGCTATGATCACCACTTACTGTGCCTGTTGTTGTAATGTTGTTTGCACCAGTATCAACTGGCTTATTGAAAACAAACTTTGTACCACTATGACTGTAGGTTATTGTTGCGGATGCACCATCAATTGTAATACCTGCACCGTCTGCGGCCGCACTATCAGCCGCGCCGTCTGCTAGTGTAATGTTTATATCTTCAACTTTCATTTCAGCAGTATTAAGTGTTGTAGTTGTTCCGTTTACTGTTAGGTTTCCTGTAACAATAAGTCCTTGACTAACTGTAACATCACCACCTGCCGCAATTGCAATAGCGTCTGTATCACTAGCACTGCCAATATTTCCTGCATCGGGAATAATTAAGTTACCACCAAATGTTGTACTTGCGGCAACAATTGTTTGTTCTGCTACACCGTCTACAGTAATAACTACACTGCCTGTGCCTGTATCTATTACCTCAACTTGTGAGTTACCTTCAATAATCTTATCAGCATTAAGTCCACTTATTTGTGAATCTACATAGGCTTTAGTTGCTGCATCTTGTGCCGAGCCAGGATCGCCCATGCCTGTAATTTTAGCAGTGCCCATCGCTATGGCACCACTCATAGTGCCGCCAGTTAGTGCTAGTTTTAAGTCTGCATATGCTTTTGTTGCAGCGTCTTGTGCGCTTGCAGGGTCAGTAACGTTAACCAGTTTGTTACTGTTCATATCAATATTACTATCAACTTCAACAACGCCTGTGCCGTTTGCTAGTAGTACTAGATTAGCGTTACTAGTATTTGTAGTAACGTTGTTTCCGCTAATTGTAACTTCGTCAATTATCGCTGTAGGTACTGTTAAACTTGTTGTTATAGATGTTGCTGATGGTAATCCTACTGTAACTGTTTGTCCACTAACCGCAGTTTCAATTTCGTTTGTTGTTCCTAAAATACTTAATGTCTGACTTGTTGCAACTGTACTTGCTGAACCCGTTGTTGCCGCAAGTCCTAGTGTTAGATCTAATGCATCTACATATGCTTTTGTTGCTGCATGTTGTGCGCTTGTTGGATCTACAACATTAATAATCTTTTGTGTGTTTACATCAACAGAACCTGCGGGTACCCAAGTTAGTGTAATATCGTTTGTGTTTTGTGTTGCTACAATTGGAGCAGTGCCGATAATCTTTCTAAACTGTAAATCAGCACCAACTTTGCTACTGAATACTGAACTACCACTTGCGCCCAGGTTGTTACCGTCGTTGGCTTCACCACCACCTAGTCCAGGAGGTGCTGCACTAACCCAACTATCTCCATCCCAGGTTAAAACGTGGTTAGTTGTTGGTGTGCCTGTGTAGTCTACATTGCCTAAATCATTTAAAGGAGCGGCAGCAATACGAGCATCAGCTCTTGCGTTTGTGAAATATAAATTTGTGCCTTCTGTTAAATCTGTTGTACTAACTTGATTTGTGCCTGTACCAAAGTCAATCATTGTGTCTTTGATTTGATCGTTACCAATACTAATCGCTCCACTTGAAAGCGTAATACCAGCACCTGCGCTAAGATGCGCTCTTACTTCTGCTGCACTCGGACCAGTGTATGTAATTACACCTGTACTACTATTGTATGCTAGGCTTCCATCGCCACCAGCATCAGTTACACTAATACTAGCTCTAGCTCTTGCATCTGTATAATACAAGTTAGTATTTTCTGTAATATTTGCAGTTGTAATAGTTACTGCATTACTAGTTGGACTAACCCCATTAACTGTTTTTACATAGGCGCCTTCAAGTGTGGTAGTACGCCCATCTAAATCTGTAAAGTTACCGTCTAACTGGTCATGTGTGAGTGCAGTACTTTTACTCGCTCTTAGTGTAATTGTCATTCTTTAAACTCCGCTAACATATTTATCTACCATCAAAACAGTTCCTCGACATAGTCATCTTCCACATAGTCATCTACCATGTACTCTGCTGCATTAAGCTCTGCTCTGAAGCTAGGAACTTGTGCCTCACACGCTTTCAAGAAGTTAGCATTTGGCGTGCTGCTCTGCTGTAAACCAAGTCCGTCTGCAGATGTGCCTGTTCCCAAATCATACCATGTTTTTGTATGCGTATCTGCTGAAGGTAGATATTGATCTCTACTACCATCTACAACAAGGAAGCCAGGAACAATACGATTTAGTATTGTAGTGCCGCCTGTTCCTCTACGCAAATTAGTAATATAATTGTCTGTTGTATTTCTTTCCCAATAAGTTACACGTTCACCGCCAATAAACACAACACCTGGATACTCGCTGTCTGCAGTAACTTCTGGAAGAACACTTGCGTTATCTACATAAATTTTGGTGTCTGTTACAAGAACATCTGCGGTAATTTCTGTAGTAGCATCTTTACACATTCTTAGATATTCAACATTATCGTTCATATCTTTAAAGATTCTAAATCCAGTGCTTGGCTGTATCTGGTTTTCACTTATATGCGTAATTACAACTACACTTGCTCCGCCAATAGTTGCCTTTGTAGCATTACTCATTACAATACTTGCGCCGTTTGTAATATAATCACCTGGGTGTAGTCTAACTCCATCTACTGTTATCCAGAAGTTGTTGACATTAGTTACAGTTCTATCTAGGTCGTATGTGCCAACTGTGCCTGAAACAACACTACGATCAAATCCTGCAGTATCAAAGTTAACACTATCAAACTCATCAATTACTGTAGTTGATCCTGTACCCTGTCCCTCAAATACTTTTGTCTGGATACGCTGTGGATCATGGTTAGCGAATGAGTTAACACGCATTACACTTGAACTTGTGAAACTTACACTGCCATCAATAGTAATTTCTGTACCGTCGCCACTTATAGTATATTCTGCTTCACTATTATTATATACAATAACCCTATCACCATCTGCTGGTGCAGTTAGCATAGTAATAAATGCATCTCCTGCTGTCACTGTGTAATCAATGTTACGAACAGCATTTAATGTTGACTCTGTGCTTTGTTGTATAACCGCAACACCAATGTCACTTGGATTAACAATTGTTGTTTCACTTGCAGTAGTTGAAATGGCAAACTGCGTGGTTGAGCCATCACCTGTATGATACTTACTGTTTGCTGGACGCAATCTTACATCATCAATCTCAACAATTGTATTTGCACTAAGTGGCTGTGCATAGTTTACAGTGTTAGTTAAACTGTAGGTATAAGTGCCTGCTGAGAGTGTTGTTGTTTGCAGTTTGTATTTGCTTGGTGCATCTCTACTTGTTGCTTGATTAAACGTAAACACATGAATTTGTGCGCCGTCTGCTGGTGCAGTGTCAAACGTCATAGTAGTTTTTCCATCTGACGCTGCAAATACTGGACTAGTTTCTACGCCGTCAACAAACACAAGACTCTGTAGTACATTAGCAGGATCATTTGCAATGACAAAAATACTTTGTGACCCATCACCTTCAAAAGTAAAGTCTCCTACCATCTTCTCACCAGTTTGTCCATATGCGTAGACATGAAGTATGTCTGCTGCGCCCAGTGGAGAGCTTATAGTAATAGTTTTTGTTACAAAGTTTGTAGTGAAGTTATACTGACGTACACTGTTTTTGTATACAATCAGTGTATTATAATCATCTGCACTTTTGTCTGTTCTACCCCATGTAAATTCTGTTACTGCGCCAGTTGTATCGGTGAAACTGGTATAACGAATTTCCATTGCGTTACCATCTTTTTCATAGTCATTACTTGCATGAGTATAAACTTCCATGTCAAGTGTGTCATATACTCTGCCAGGTACAAGTTCTTCTGGAGCATGACTGTTATAAGTGTCAACAAATCCAGCACCGTCAATGTTAATATCCTCTGGGCGTGTTCCAAGTTCTAAGTCAGTAAACAAACTACTAATATTTGTATCAAGGCCTGCTAGAACTGCAAGTCCATCGCTGTCAATTTCAAAGTTATCAAACGCAATAACATCAAAGTTACCACTGTCAAATCCTGGATCCTGATCAAAACCTGGGCCTCGTACTTTACTACCTAAATACCCTGTACCTTTTTGTAATAGTTCTAGATCATCACCAAGCATTCCTTCGGTAGGATAGTAATAAGCAGCAATTCTATCTGCAGTGTTCGTAAAGTCTGAATCTTCTTTAATAGTAAGTACAGGAATATTGCTGGTGTTTTCAACACTAAATGTTGCACCACTTGTGAAATTTAGTATTACATCATAAACTTCTTGTGTCCCTAGTACAGTGTTTTGATAAGCAACAACGTCACCTTGTGTATAAGCAGTGTTCGCTGTCCAATCTTTGATGCTACTTGTGTATGTAATACGATCAAACTTGATGGTTGTATCAAAACTTCTTACTGTTGTGTTTACAAGTCTTGGGCTTACTAGTATACCTGTTCCGCTGCCTGTTACAGTAATAGTTGGCTCTGCAGTATACCCACTGCCTTTGTTTGTCATTGTAATGCTAATAATTGCATCACCGTTTGTTCTTGCAACTGCTACTGCTTGTACTCCGCCTGCCAGTTGCGGTGCACTAATTGTAATAGTTGGATCTGTGATATATCCCGTGCCTGCATTTACAATAACAATACTATCTAACTTATAACCGTAATTTTCACCCCATGGCTTGTTTAAACCCTGTGTCCATAGTACTTCGTCACCGCTGCGGTCACCACTTGGCTTGCGGAAGTATCCTAGACTTTCATCATAGTATGAATGCACATCAAAGTCTGTAGTATCACTACCATAAAGATCCAACTTGTCATACTTGCTGACGTACTCGCGAATCTTTGTTTTATAAGGTTTTACTTCATTAATAAAGTCTTCAATAAAGTCTGTGTTGTCAAACTTAAATGTGTTGTACTGATCCAAACTACGAATCTTATGTGCAACTGTAATGAAACTTGTTTTAAACATCCAGTCTGGACTAAAGTTACTTTCATTGAGTGCGTATTCCATTAAACGGAAGAATAGCTCATTCATATTAATTTCATAGTCACCAATAAAGACATCAGACTTTAATGCTTCCACAATCTGTCTTATTTCTTGTGCTGGTACTTTATCAAATGCGGCAAAGTCAAAACCGTCATTGTCAAATCCTGTTGCTTCAAAATTAGTATTTGCTGTTGCAAAACTATACAAACTATCAGTAATTTGAAGTGTACCTCTTTCAATAATAACTTCATCCCAGCCTGTGTCAGTCTTGGTAAACATGCTGAAGTTACCTTCATCGTTGCTGGTAACTTTGGCAATGTCTCCTGTTACTGAACTTGTTAATGTAAGCAAATCTGCTTCCAGTGTAACTTGGAAAGCAGGTACTGTGGTTGCATCATAACCTGTGGCGTAATACGTTGCATAGTTCCAATAGTCTGCTGTGTTGTAACCTTGAATATTTGTTAACAACCAACTCTTGTCTGCTTGCAGTGTATAAATGGTCCAGTAGTCGCTTTTGCCTGCATCTTCTAGTACAAGGACTTTATATCCTGTAGTTAGGATTGCAGTGTTGAGAAAATCTCTTTCCTCAATAGAGTCAACGCTGGTATCATATTCGCCGCTGTTAACTGTAGGAATATTCTCACTGCTTAGTAGTTTTGTTAGGCTACTGTTTCTGGCAAACGGTGCTTTAACTAATACACTGTTAGTGTACTGTGTAAGAACTTTAAGTGCCGCTGCACGGTTAACAAACATACCCTGGCGGGGCTGTGTAAGTACGCCATACTTTTCAACTTCACTTAGGAAAGGATCTGGAACCAAGTTACCAACACTGTCACTGCCTGCTAAACTGTCAACAAGTTTAGTATACATTCTTGCTGGGATTGCTTGATCAGTGTTGCCTCTACCATAAAGTTCATACTCACTGTGCAATACACCTTCGTTCTTAACTACATCATAGTTAATACTTAATACTATATCTTTGTCTGCAAAGTACTGTTTACAGTTAAAGAGTGCAACTGCATTTTTGTCTAAAAATGCAGCATATGGTAATCCTGCTGCTTTAGGATCTTCAATAAGACTACGCACACTGTCTGCACTAATAGTTCTAAACTGTGCATCACTAGGCACACTTTGTATATCTTTAACCCAGAAGTAATAACGAGGTTGTGTGCTATCTGATCTACTGTCATAAACATTTGCTATGTTAAACTGTGTAATGTCTTTGACTGTGCCTTCTCCAGTATACTGACTAGGAGGTGTTGTACTTTCAATCCACTCATATACATCAATGCTGCTTCCAGGAAATGATACACCCCAATAGTTTGTGCGGAAGTCAATATTGCCTTGCTCTGCGTTCAGGTAATGCACAGTGCTCGTATCCCACCAGAGTCTATTTTTATATTTGTAGTTCCAGAGATTGTTGTACATTGCAGGATCTGCATGACTTACATAACTAAGTTCTGCTTGTGCAACCCCAGCAATCTTGCCCTTTGCAGGATCAATATAATCAAGGAATACACTAACTTCACCGCTACGTTTGTTATAAAGTGCAACACGGTTAATTTGACTTACGTCAACTCTTGTGCCTTCACTGCGTAGTACATTCCAACTGCCTGCTCTTGTATTGTTGTTAAACTCATATACACTTCCACTATTGTTATAAGTTGTAGTGCCGCTGGTTGTTGTATCGTTAGGCGCACCAACAAATACTCTGTTGTCATTGTATGCAATTGCGCTGCCAAATTGATCTAGTTCAAGAATGTTTGTACTTTTAAGTTGCTGGCCAAACACCATTTTACTTGGATCTGCAAGAGCTGGAGTATTTGGATCCAGTAGCTCATATGCATACACTGCGCCACTTTGTGTGCGTCTATCTGTAAATGTTGTACCGCTTTGATCAAATGTTGTTGTTGCTTCTAGGTAATATTCGCTGTTTGTATTTGATTCAATGTCAAAACCTGTTGATAGCAATGTACTTGCTTTATCACTAGCAATAACAAGATTGCGTGTATCTGAATATGCACTTGTGCTTGTGTGAACATGCTTGTCAAATGCTACTTTTTCACCAAAGTTTTCATTTTCAAATGCTTGTGGATGGTTAATTTTTTGTGTAAATTTAAATGGATCAACAATTGCACCTGCTTGGAAACTGTTTCCTGTGCCAGGCATAACGCTTAGTTTATTGTAAGGTTCTGTGTTAGTTGATGTAATAACAAGTTGATCACTACTGTTTTTACTAGCAGTTACGCCAGGGATTGCTGCATCAATAATGTTTTGTGCTAGGTCTGCAGGATCAGTGCTACTAGAACTTACTGTGACTTCACGATTATCAATGAACAGTGTATGGTTTGCTGTAACACTGTAACTTGAACCTTCTTTACTAGTCACACTAGCATAGTTTTTGCCTGCGTCCTGTAGAATGAATACGCTGCCTGTGTTAGGATTTGTTTCATCTTCGCCAGGACTGCCAATAGCAATAACACTACCTTTAGTATCAATACCAACACTTATACCAAACTGCTCGTTGCCTGTTGTTTCATCATCCAAGTCAACCTGGTCAATTTGTTGCATCTGTGTAAATGTACCAGTGTATACTTCAATTACATCACCTGCTGTGGGTGTAAATTTAAAAGTAATAGTTTTACTTGCACGGGTATAATATGTATCAGTAGATCCGTCATTGTCTACTGGAACATCAGTATTATTTGTTTCAATTTGTAGTACACCGTTTATTTCAACGTAAATTTTTGTTTGCAATGTGTTAGTTGTTGTAAATGCTTTTGCTGTACCATCCGCAATAAACTTCTCAACATACTGCGCATAAAGATATGCTTCACCACTGTTTGCTTTGGCACTAATAGTTGCATTTGGCGCACCAACAATTACTCGTTTACCTGTGTAATCACAATCAATGCTGTGTCCAAAGGCACCACTGCCTGCTGTGTAATCGCCAATTTGTCTAAAGTAATCCTGCTGTCTTACAACAACTTGTAGTAAGTTTGCTGGTGCACTAGCAAATGTTATTACAGCACCACTAAGCGTATAGTCTTTTGTGGGCAAATACACTTTGCCATTACCATCTACAACGTTAAGTGCAGAAATATTTACTGGTGTAAAGTCTAGTGTAAATCCAGTAGCACTTCCATTTCCAGTAAGAGTAAATGTTCTTTCATTTGCAGCAAGTAGTTCAATTAGTGTGTACACATATATTTTATTGTCGCCAGGTGCACCAATGAACAAGTATCTGCCATTGCCGCTCATAGCCATACTAAAACCAAACTTATCGCTGGCGTTTAGTCCACTTGGACGAATTACTGGTCTGCGGTTAAATGTTCCTGTTTCATCAATGTAGTAAGGGAAAGCAGCACCTTTGCTACTCTCTGTATCAGGTGCTCCTATAATTGCATAGTCTGTAGCAATTGCTATACTAGCACCAAAACTATCCACACTGTCACCAATAGTTGATGTAGATACATTATTACTTTCAATAAGTATGCCGCCTTCACTGCGAACATAAGGAACTACTGTGCCGCTGCCGTTTGCAGGAGCACCTACAAGTGCTATTGTGCTTGCACTGTTAATGGCAATGCTATTACCATATAGGTCATCAGCATTGATAGGACTTGCTTCTTTAACACCAGTTGTTGTCCATGGACGAGCATTTTGTAGTACTTGCCAATCGCCATCACTGTCTTTGTCTACCCATACTAGTTCTTTACTGTCCCAACCACTTACAGGTGTGTATGTACTAAGATCACTTGGTTGTGCAAAACGTACACTACTAAGTTTATACATTGGAATACGAACATCCTGTATGTCTGCGTCAGTAGTTGTGTCAACTACTACAAATTTATTTGGACTAGGAACTCCTGCAATTTTTGCAACTCTGCCAATTGGCTGCACAGCCCGAACAATTACATAGTCATCTTCTACAAGTCCGTGATTTGTATCTGTTGTATAAATTAAGAAACCGTTAGTTGCACTTTCAACACTGATTATTGTGCTAAGTGCTTCATCAATTCTGCGTATGCCCCAGGTGTTTGTAGTATCTGTGGCTACCCATATCTTTTTACCTTTGCCAAGTTCGTCAATGCGTGAACTTAGTGCTTCCAGATCATCACTACTAAACACTGTAAAGTCAACATCATCAAGTCTTGCATAGCCTGCACTATCTAAGTCATTTAGTGTATGGCTGTTTGCGTCTCGTGTAGCAAACACATCACCAGTATAGTCGTTAGGTGTTTTATAAAGATCTTTTTGTTGTACTTCATAATGTAGTAAGGATGTATCACTAACTTCTTCGCCATCAGCACGGAAATGAACTATAGTTGGATTGTTAGTTGCTTTATCTTCTGGAATAATTGTTTCAATAATTTGGTTACTGTCAATACTGCCAAATTCACCAACACGGAACGCCCACTCTTCAAAGTAATCAATGCTTTGATCTAGGTTAGTAAGCTCTGCATCAATAAGTTTGTTAATTGCGGCACCAGTGCCTTTTTGCTTTAGCATGCCCTGGTAGAACTTTACCTGACTAACATCATCCAGTCCTAGTCCTGCAAGATAACTTTTTTCATTAAATCCAATAATACCTTTGCCCAGTTTATCTGTACCATCTTCAAGATTTAGGTTATCCATTTCAAAGAAGTTTTTAAACTGTCCTGCTTTGTTACTAAGGTTTTTAACAAGTCCAGTTGTCATATTATCTGCAACTGTCCATTGATCGTAAACGAATGTACTGCTACCATCAATTGAACCTTTTGCTACATAGGTTTTACCTTGGTGACTTACAATGTCACCCTTTTTGTAATCATTATAGGTCTGCCAAATGTCAACTTTATCTTCGTTAATAAAGAATCCAGGAGCATGTAGTGTACCGTTCCAGTCGCCACTCTTAGCACCAATAAGTTTAAGTCTACTGTGTCTGTTTCCTAGTTCTGGTTGATATATAATATCGTTAAAAATTGTAGTATTATTAAACACAAGCACATGCTCATGCTGCACAGGATCAAGTTGCGCTGCATACAAGTTTGTGTTTTCTGTATCAATTTTAATTTCTACAACGTTATCATTTCTACTTACATCGTAATACTTTGGATTTAGTATAGCGTTGTTAGCATCTTTAAGTGCGCCGCCTTTTGTAATATCGTCTACTGTAGCAAATGTTCTGTTTAACAACAGTGTCTCATAGTATGGACTTAATACAATAACACTGCCTTCCGTCCACTTTTGCTCTGTCCAGAAAGCAAACTCTGCACCTGCAGTTACAAAATCATTCTTTTCACCCACGCCTGTTGTGCCATCAAACACAAAGCCGCGACTAAGCAAGTATCTTTGATATGCTACTAGGAAATCAAAAACTTGCTGTCTACTAGTAACAACTGTGCCGTACGGAATATTAATGATTTTATTTTCAAAGTCTTTATATTCAAATAGTACTGTTTCACCTACTCGGATCTCATTGGGCTGATTGCCCGCAACACTAGGCACAATTTTAAAGTAAGGGTTTTCAATATCATAACCCTGTATTTCATAACCGTCACTGCGCTGAATAATCTGCACACCACTGTATACTACACGCTCCAGTGGCAAACTCTTCTTAGTGTAAACACTTAAATCTTCATCAGGTATAAAGATGTTTTCACTCTGACTACTAGGAGTTACACTTTCTGCAACAACTTTGAGGAACTTCTTATCAGTAAAGGCTGACATAGCATAGCATAAGTTAAGTTTTAGGTTATTGACTTTATTAATTTCATCATCAACACTGTAGCCATTAAATCTAACATGTTCATTAATGAATTGGTTGTAACCTTCAACACGAAGTATACCACCACTGCCATCACTTTGACTATGCATCTTGAAGTCTGCAATGCCTGGTCTGTAACTTTTATTTTTTTGTAATATTTGATCGTACTGTGCGTTCTTTTCAAACATGTTTGTATCAAACATAAGTGTGCCGTACATTGCAGGTTTAATTGTTGCAGCTAGAATCTGTAGTACATAAGGATATTCGCTGCTACGAATCCATGCTGTTTCTGCTGGACTACCATCACTGTATACCCAGTTGTCAGATGCGTTTGTCTGTTGAGCATTTTCTACTAGGAAGTCACGTGGCGGTTTAAGATTTCCTTGATCATCAACAGGAATAATACTCATCAAATCTGGACGCTGATAGCGTGTATCACTAGTAAATGTAATGCCTGTTGCATCTGTGTACAGTTTACCATCACGCAAATCTTCCCAGAGTACAGTGTTGCCCTGTGTGTAAGGTGCTGCGCCGTAACGTGCATCCCACCAAGTTGGCTTTACACTTAGTCCTAGCATTTCCCAAGGATGAGCATGTGGATGATCTGTGTCAAAGAACCAACGATATATACTGCGCCAGTGGCCAGGAATTCTTGTTTTGTTTATTTTCTCAACACTGTTACGGTAGTTCCAAGTGAAACCGTTGTTAGGATCAACTGTTGTATTTGGTGCTGTCTTTACTTTGTTACGCAGAGCCCATTCGCCGTAGTAACTGCGGGTAATATTATTTGCTTCACTTAGATCAGTTAGTGCGCTGCGGTAAAAACCAGGAACAACATCTGCGTAGTTAAACAACTCTTTGTTATACTGTGTCTTAATATTATTAAAGATACGCTTTTCTAATTCTAGTAAAACATTGTCTCTGATATCGCCCCATCCAACCCACTTGCTTCCGTCATGCCCGCGAACAACTGTTTTGTCTGTAGTATATGTATTATCTGTTTCTATAACTGGAGTAAACTTGTAATATAGTCCAAGTTTTGCAGGAGTTGGCGGAACAAAACTGCCGTTAGTTTCTGTGTACTCAACAATAGTTATTGCATCATTAACGCTTAATCCAATTGTTGCTAGACCTAAGTTGTCAGAGTTAAGTATAACTTTTGCTTCCACTGTGTCAAATGTATAATCTTGTCCTTCAACAAGTAGATTAGTAACTCCTGTGCTAATTGGTGTATGGTATACTAGTACACCTTGATTGCTGATTGCAGTTAAGTCAAACTGTGTGTTAAATTCAAATTCTGTTTCTGTAGCATCATCAATAGTATAAACTAGCTGTGATTTTTGTGTGCCCCAGGGTAGCATATCGCTGTAGTAGAAAGGAAACGCACTGGTTTTCTTTCCTGCCATGTGTGTTAAAATATCATCCACACACTTGCTAGGATTAGTTAAATCTAGATCTAGTTTATCAATGTTATCAATGAATTTGTTTTTAAACTTTGTATACTCATTTTTTACATATTTGATACTTTCAATTGTATTTGCAGTTTCATTGCTCAGCAAGTACATAGGTAGTATCATACCCGCACTATGCTGTAGAATGTTTCCAGGATATGCTCTGTAGTTTACATCACGGATATTACTTTTACCCGGAGCAACACCAGTTAGTGTTTTAACTTGATGACTAATTTCAACAGTATGGTTACGCATCTGTCCCAGTGTAAGTGTATCAAATGTTGCATTACCTGCGTTACGTTCTAGGTTGTCTGGAACTTCGTAGAAACTGTTTGGTGCTTTTGTTGTACTAATAAACTTAATAGTAACAACATCATTCTCTGAAAGTGCAGTTGTAAACACGACGTACTCTCTGTCACCCTGGATAAGATGTGAATATTCAGTTGGATACTTAAATTTTCCATTAACAAATACTTGTAGTGGCTGTCTAATTTTACTTGTGTCTACACTAGCACCAATTTCAAAACTGTAAAGTTCACCGTTTACATCATAACTTACAACCTGATACTGTGTAGTAGATTCAACTGTTTTAGTCCAGCCGTTGTAAAGTACTCTGTTTCCATTTATATCAAACTGGTGTGCATGTCCACTGCGCACAATAACATTAGTATTACCTGAGCTCTTTGTATACTGGAACTGATCACTATCAAAGTTATTATCAAAAACAATATCACCTAGTGTGTTAAAGTTTTTATATGTTAGTCCAAAGTTTAATGCTGTGTCAGGACTAGCGTTATTGTTACGCTTGTAACTAAACAACTTACTTCCAACAAAGTTACTGCTTGGATACTTTGTTTGATCACTGAAACTTGTATGATCTGGATCGAATATATCAAACAAAGGATCTTGGTTAAGTTTAGTCTTTTGCTGTGCTACTGTCCATGTTGTACCGTCTAACCAGTATTGCTTGCCCTGGTTATTTGTACCTAGTGTACTTAACACACAGTTACCATCAACTACTGTGCCAATCTCCACAAGGTTAATAATTTCATCTGTTGTTACATCGCTGTCTTGATCAATAATATCTACACGAAAAATCTTGTTGCTAACATCTTTATCTGTGTCTGCACTAAAGACTACTGTGTTGTCCTGCTGCAAGTCAATGCCGTCTGCAAAGTAACCAGCAGTTCCGTTTACATTACTAAGTGCATCTGTTTGTGTGGTATCAACAACAGTCACTGGTGAAACATTGCTTTTGCCCATGTTAAATAGTTCTAATCCACTGTAGAATTCAATAACAGGACGCTTTGCTCTTGCAGCATCATCTATGTCTGCAGTAAAGTCATTATAGGTTGCAGTTGCTTCAATAACTTCTCTGTGGAACCAGCGGTTGCCACGACTCCATGCATTTCTATCTGGACTACTACGGTTGATGACAATATAATCTTGATCTTGCGGACTGTTTAGTGTGCCGTCCCATCCACCTGAGTCATATGCTACAGTATCAAAACCATCACTTGTACTATTAGTATATGTTTCTGGAGTAAGCATTTCATCTACAGGAGTAAGTGTAATGCCTCCTGGTTGTCCTACACCTTCAACATAATATTCTCTGTCAGCATAGGTGCTTGGTGTTATGTCGCTGTTGAATTCAACTTTTAAACCGTTAGTAAACTTAACGCTGTTAGCACTAGTAAAAGTTTGTTTACCTAGTATATCATTTTCAACATCAATTGCTGGAACTATGTCTACATCCACTAGTTGAATTTTACCAAACTGATTTGCGTTTGTGCCGTCCTGATAATATAATGTATCCAAACCAGCAGTGTATGGCTGAATTAGTTCAGGCAAGCCGCTTGCATTTTTGAAAAACTCCCTGTTTCCATATGCGTTGCCTTGTTTAATTTTTACTTTTTCACCAACAGGCCAGTCTGCACTGCGAGTAAGTACAATTGTATCCACTCCACCAATAACAACAATGTCAATGTCGTATACATCATAGCGTGTTGCAATAGGTAGTGTAGTTGTTTCATCCCATGGGTTGTCGGGATCATCAAAACCATAGCCATCAAACGGTTGCCCTTGATCCCACGCATTTGCATCTGTTGTTGTATTAACAAATACTAAACTCTTGCCATCAATTTCTGTTTGTACATCAATGCCGCCATGTGTGTCAATTAGTGTTTGAAGTGGAACATTGTGTATTTGTTTGTAGGTTAGCGTAGTAGCGAAATCTGGATTTGCTGCTTGTGTAGCATTGATCTTGTCGTTTTGCGCATCTGTTTCAGGAACATTAAATGTAATTGTACCGTTATCTTCGCCGTTGTTTGTAACACCAACAACTTCACGAGTGCTAACGTTTGAACCGTAATTACTAATTCCACTTGTGCCTATTTCTGTTTGTATCCAGAATGGTATTCCAGTTTGTTGCACAGCAAAAGTATAACTGCCGCCTCTTGCTAGTGTTATAGTTGGGTTGGCATTATCACTTCCATCAACACTGTATTCATCCACAGTGGCTACTGTGCGGCGTGTTATTGTAAAATCACGTTCAGTGTCTACTGTGCTGTTAAACACCTGCACACTGTCAGGCCCTGCAGGCAACCAGAAGTATTCGC
>UEXN01000337.1_pt1 | contig 47468 bp, 41 predicted proteins | sample 1796711 | NCBI WGS metagenome assembly UEXN01 (sample SAMEA4772470, study PRJEB27181) | metagenome | reverse complement strand
GCAGTAAAGTGTGTATCAGTACCATTAGTTACAAATACATCTTTATCATAAAAGCTATAGTTAAGATTAATCTTATTAAGACCTTTCTCTTGATCAACCCCAGTTTCAATGTTGTAATACTCTCTTGGATCAACACCAAGACCAACTTGACTATCAACCATGTTTGAACCACGTTTAACGTAGTTAAACTCAGAGCGATTAGTATCAAGTGCAAAGTAGTTGACAGGGAAACTATCAGCTGAGATAGCATTGTAGTTAGCAGTAAACATATACTGACCGTCTTCATCAGTACTGCTATTCTCACCATCAAGGATAAGATTAGTTGTCTTAAAGCTATTATAACTAGCAAAGCTCTTATTAATGAACTCTTCGTTTTGATCTAAGTTATAATCAATGTGAATAAGTGTATTGATGCCTCTGTTAAGATCACCTGCAACAAAAGGCTGTAGCGCAAGTTCACCATCCTTTAAAGCAACAATCTGAAGCTTAGAATTATGAAACTTGTAAAGTTGAAGATAACCATCATCATCTAGGATGTATCGGAATACATCTGCCTGCTCTCTTTCAATGTTCTTATAATCATCAGTATTCTGATAGAATACAAACTTATCAACATCAGTATTGTAGTTAAGATATAAGTCAAATACACCGGTGTTATGCTTAATACGGCAAAGGTTATTGTTAAGAGCTTCAATCTCGAAAAAATAGTTATTCTCGAAAAACCCAGTCTTCTCTAATGGTTGAATACCAAGTGCTTTTTGCTGATCTGTAGCATCTTCATTACTCTTGAAGATATAGAAATATTCAGCAGGTGCATCCCCAGGTCTCTCAAAACCAAGTCTCGTAACTAACGATGTTGTCTGATCCTCTTCAAGGGAGGAGACAGATACGAAATTTGTAAGCTTGTCTCTATTAGTCAAGTAATAGGCACTGTAGTTGTTGATAGAACTATCTTTAGCACCAGAAAGCGCATCAATCTTGTTAACTAGAAACCCTTGCTCTAAGTTGGATGATGACTGATTAACAGAGATATAACGATCCTGATACTCAGCCTTAGGGAAGGATACTGCTGAAGTAGAATGAGTATAGATGTTAGCCATTATACATATTTAATGGCGAAGTCTCAATATACAATCAGTTATTTAGATAAGTTATATATGTTCTCTTGTCGAATTTTGATTCCAAGTTAGCAACTGTATTGGAACCAGAAGCACCAGTCATTTGAGTGGACTGAATACCAAGCTTCTGAATATTATCATAGTAACTCTCTCTTACAAGCTTAATTGGCTGGAAGATATTAGCATAAAAGCCGTTATTGTAGTGAATGAGGAACTGTGCAGTAAGAGACGTAGCAAAAGAGCTTGTAGAAGGAACAAATGTATGCTCGTATGTATCTAAAATAGTACCACCAACTTTACCATAGAGCATTTCATTGAAGATAGACTCTTTCTTGTAGTTGAAGACAAGGTCCTTTTGATTGAAGCTAATATCTGCTCCATCACCCCAATTAATATCTAAAGTGAGTGCCTGGTTAGCTGATTCATCAATACCAGTTAGAACAAACGTAATAGTAGGGTCACTCTTAAAAGTGATCTCTTCTTTAAGAACGTCTGTGTTAGCAGTAGTAGCTGATAGGTTAATGTATATGCTCCTCATTAGATTGTAAGTGTAAAGTTGCCGCTATCTCTTGTAAATGTACCACCATTAGCTGAAATAGAACCGAAGTTAGATGAATCACCAAACGTTGTTGTACGTGTAATATTATTTAGTGTCTCATATCTGTTAGAGTCAATAGCACTTAAACTATTATCAATAAGCTTAAATGTAACATCAACAAGGTGAGTAAAGTCATTCATATCATTGGCAATGTATGTTAACTTGAAGATATCATTTCTACTATTAAATGCAATTGTAGGTGTATGTATAGATGTTGGAACGTAGTTACGAATTGTATTATCAACACCATTAAGTTCAAAGTCAGTAACAGAGTTACCAACATCCTTACGAGGATATACCAAACGCGACTTATTAGTATCAATTGAGTATTCGTAAATCTCAGGGTAGTAAGCTTTGTAGTTATCAGCCTCATTTGTACTGTTACCATCTTGCTTAAACTTACCGAAGTAGATCTTACCGGTCTTCTCAACATAGAACCTATTAGTGAAGGTATCAGTGTTATCTGCACTACTTGCTTGATAGTATGTATTAACAGTAGAAGGCTTAGCAAACTTACCATCCTCATACTTAATCTTATCAACAAGAAGACCAGACTTAGTCTCAAGGAAGATTGTATTCTGAATAATATCAAAGTCGACAAGCTCATTATTAAGTTGCCCCTGTACTGCAGCAGAGTATTTGCTAATTGTAGGTTTAAGTGCAGCTGAAAGTTTCTCTGATGTAGAATATGTACCATTCTTAACATATAGAGTACCATCTAAAGTAGCCTTCTCTTCATTGGTAAGTGAAGTACGATTTGAAGAGAGATTAGAGAGAATAGAACTGCCATTAGGATCAGTAGCATTAACATACCTTAAGTTATCACCATAGATAAAGTCGTTAGGTAGTTGAACATCATCAGTAAAGAATCCAGCATCATAATCTTTATAACCAATACCTGCAGAAAGGTAGTACTTAACATCAGGGAAGAAAGCATCATTTTGATCTACTGAACCGTCAGCAAGAATATTATAATGAGAGTTACCATTAGCACTTGGAAGTTCCTTACCATCAAGAAAAGTAAGAGCGCCGCCATCCCTATACAATGGTATAATGTTTCTTGAATCTTGAATAAGGTCCTGGTAAGGGTAAAACTCTCTCATGTAGAGATACATTGGATTATCTAACTCAGAGTAGCTATTTGTATTTGTACTTAAACCAGATCTAAATGTATTACCATTAGTACCAGTTAAACTATAATCAAAAGATGTACCTTCAAATTGATCGAAGAAGACGTGACCATTAAGAAGGAGATTCTTAACTGTATTGGATGTATCCTCTACAATTGGTTTAAGAGGCTCTGCTTTAAACAAAGCATACTCATTACCATAAACATCTGTCTGGTGCTTCTCAACTAGACCTTCATTATAGAGATCAGTGAAGTTAAGCTTATAACTAATATCATTAAGATCTTTAAGCTGAGTAGAGTTACGCCCTTTAGTAGTATAAGACTCAAAGGTAGTTACCTTATTAGTTGTCTTAGGATCACCAGCAGCAAAACCACTTGAAACGTTTCTTGTATTACCACGATGATCGAACTTATAATAGACTGGGTAGTCGGCTTGAGGGTTAGTTGATACATTACCAAACTTAGCTGGGTCTGGGAAGATGTAAACCTTATCATCTTCAAGAGTAGCAGAGTCAATCTGGTAGTTATAGGTCTCAGCTTGAAGTTTGAATAGACCAATGTCATCAGGCTGGAAGTTAAGACCAACATCACGAAGAAGCTTTTGCTGACCACTAGGAACAGTAGCAGTATCTGCCCCTTGTAAGTTAAGAGCATTAGCAGCTGGATTATCAGCAGTAAACATTACACCTGATACAGCAGGAGTAGCAGTAGTATCAATATAGTAAACATCTGTACCAATATACTTTTGTACAAGTGCTCTCTTTAATGCATAAAACTCATTAAGAGGAATACCACCCTTTTTGTATTGATTGTAAAGCTGAACCAATTCATTATCAGGATTACAAATAGCATCATACTCTTCTGAGGTAATAGCTGGTGGGTTAATTGTAAAGGTTCTAATTGCTCCTATCCAGTTTAACTCACCTGTAATGGCTTCAATACCATCAGGATCTAACCAATATTTAGGATCAATCTCATTAATGTTATTACCATCAGCAGTATCAGGTACATCAAAGTAGTCACCATATACATCAACAAACTCTTCTACCTCAACACCAAGACCTTGAACTGCTTTGAACACATTACCATTCTCTGTATCAAGAGCATCTTCGGAGTTAAAGATAAAGTTGTAGATGTTATCAAAGATAGCTTTTTCAAGACCGGTTTGTGAACCTTTCATCTTGTTTCTATCGATAACATATTTACCTTCATCACGCTTCTTCTTGTAGAAGAGAGCAATGTCTTTAAGTCTGTTAGCAAAGAAAGGAATAGCTACATCAAGATCAGCTGGATCATTAAAGTCTATCTTCTCGAGGAATCTCTTTTCAGTCTCAGTTGTGTAGTTAATAACAATCTCTTTAATAAACTGTCTGTAGTAATCTTTAAACTGAGTCTTCTGCTCTTCTTTAGAACCACCCTGTTTAGAGTGCCATGACTGAAGATAAGAAGAGTAAAATGAACTATACTCTTCAGGCGAGTAGTCAGCCTGGGTATTGTTAATGAAGTCCAAGAAAGAGAAAGGAGCAACTGTATCCTTATAATCTACCTCGTTAGAGTTAGTTATAGAATATTTAACAAGTACTGTTCTTAAGGATGTATCTGACATAGTATTAATCTTCGAAAAGTTCTAAACCTTCGTAAAGGCTTTGTGCAAAAATGTTTGACATTGTACCATCATTCTTAGACCAATCTTCATAAGAAGTCATAGTGTAAGAAATGGTTGTGTTAGGATCTGTCCAATCAATGATAGAGTCTGAAATATCACTAACTGTTTCTTTTTGATAATAGAAATTATAGATATCAAGTATATCTCTACTACCACCTGAAAGTAATGGCCAACCCCAAGAGGAGTTATAATCACTTAATGAATAAACATTTGTTGTTGGAGGTGGTGTAGAAGCACTTAAAGGTAAGTTGGTATTAAGTGTAATAAACTCACCACTATATTTTTCATGAGCTACAATATCGTTACCAGGTGTAATGTGACTGATAGCTGAAAGAGCAACACCTAAGTTTTCACCATATATTTCACTCTGTTGATAGCCGTACGTTTGATAGTGTGTATTGTTTCTATTCCTACGGCCAAACAGCTTAGACCTAGAGATACTAAGGAGATCCATAAGTCTAGAGAGCTTTGGTGGCAATGAGTATTTGTTAAGTTCTGGTAGATCTAATAACTGAAGTAAAGCATCAAGTTGATCAATATTTGACTCATCTATAGTTGAGTTGTTATCAAAGAAGTTCTGAATCTTCTCATAAGTAGCTTTACCGACAGAGTCTTGAGTAGAGGAGAGATCACCAAATATTGAACCAAGGAAGTCACTCATCAATACCTTTGCATCACTAAAGAGTGGTTGTATTGCAATCTCTTTGAAAGTATCCTTAAAGTCAATCTGCTCATTCTGCTTAGATACAGTATAGAAAGAGGAAGGGTAGATTGTGAAAGTATTACTAACACCTTCATGGAATGGTCTAAAGGAATCAGCAATAACTGAGTGAGCACTCAAGTAAACATTCTCAAGTGTTGTAGTTGTATTACTTGTAAAGTAGCCCTTATAGAAACCACCTTTATCTAGAGTTGAAAGTTCTTGGAAGTTAGATGTAACTTCAATATCATAAGAATTAGTACCATCAGTAAGATACAGATCAAGCGAAGCATTTGTAGTGCTAAGCAATGGCATGTTCTTTTGAGTGTTGTTATAGTCATCCTTAACCTTAACAACGAAAGATGTTTTAGTACCAGCAAACTTTGTCTTACCAATATCGAAGATAACATTACCATCAGAACCTTCACTATCAATACCGTTAGAAGTAATCGTTAAGTTAGCATATGTATTAGATTCATTAATGGAAGCATTTGCACCATATGTAGTGGTATTAGTATTCTCAAAGATACTACCTTGCTCAAAGCCAAACAACAGGTTATAGTTACCGGTAAAGTCACTTCTAAAGTAAACTTCATCTGTACCAGTTAATCCAGCGTAGAAAGCATCCTCATCATTCTTATCTGTATATACAATTTGATTATTAGCATCTAATTTAATGTAGATCTCTTTATCAACGGTAGTTATAACATTTGTATCTAAGGTCTCAATAACATCACCAGATATGATTTGAACAAAAGAAGAAGAAGGTTTGAGGTGACCATATGTCTCTTTAGCATAACCATTACTAAAGAAATCTGTATCAGTAGCACCGGAAGCATAAGCAACAATAGTAGGAGTACCTACTCGGAAAGAGTTATATCTATCTATGGTGATAGGATTAATAATCTCACCTGTATTGTGAACAATGTCTGTAGGTGAATCAATAATAAGCTTATCTTCAATGAAGTCTTTAATCTCTACCTTAGAGTGAAAAGTATCAAAGTAACCTGTACCATCCTCATCGTAGAGGTAACATGTAACCTTATATCTACCAGGCTTATCATAAGCATGTTGAGCAGTTACAGTTTCTAATGTAGTACTACCATCACCAAAGTCCCATACAACTCTCTTATTAGAGATAAAGTCATCAATACCATCCTCTAGGTTTGGTGCAAATGTAAGAGGAGTAAAGGGTAATGCATAAGACTCATAGGTCTCAGTGCCAGTGTAATCCCTGACATAGAAGAAGTTGTACAATAGATCAAACTCACCGGATTGATCAAGTTGTAGAGAGCTTAGCGACATACACTTATTTAATCGCCGAGCAAGTGTTTACAAGCGACGAAGTTCAATCTTATTAGCTATATCCTGTGGATTGTAGAAATAAGCGAACTGGAAATCTTCAAGCTGATAGTTGAGAGATTGAATAACACGATCTTCATCCTTATAGTCTGGATTCCATACTGCAAAGCTAAGGTTAGCAACTTCAGCATCTCCATTAACCGTATGTAATGCTGTAACACCTGGAATATTAAGAACATCGTTAGTAAGAGCAGCAACATCAATAACATCACCTAACTGCACCTTATCAAAGTAGTTGTTAAATGCATTGAATACAGCAGTCTTAACTGCACCATCATTGATAGCTTGGTTTCTATCTAGTGTAATACGAAGCTTGGAGTTGTTAACAATATCATCGATAGTATCATCAGTAGCAAACGAACTACCTAAACTTGTAGCACCAAATGCAAATGCTTTGAAGATTGGATCTGTAACAACTACGTTCTGAGTAATGTCTTTCTTATTATCACAGAAGTCTGAGATAAGCTGCTTTTGAGCTGCATTAAGGAAGTTAGGAGTTAAACCATTCAAAGTAGGATTACCATTAGGTACTGTATAAACATATACATTGTTAAAGCTAGTAGAAGCAGAGAATTGAACCTGTGAGTAAAGAACACGTGCATCATCGTTACCATTAGCAAGACCTAAGTCATTATAGTAAGCAAGCACCTTTGATGTGTAATCCTCGTTAGAAAGAATCTTAACATCACGTGTAATGTTGTTAAAGTTCCTATTGATCTGATATCTGTAATCATCCTTAGTTACAAGACGGTTCTGAGAAGCAAATACCTTTGGAGCACTTGTTCTAATATCATCTACCGTCTCTGCTTTCTTAGTAGGAGAAGAAGCAGTAGGATTGTTAATAGTAAGATCAGCAAGTTGATCAGCCGTTATAATAGTCTGATCACTATCAAAGAGAATTTCTTTAACTTCTTTAAAGTCTTTTGAACCATATAGAGTGAAGGTAGAACCAACAAAAGCATTTGGACCAACATCACCTGCTTCGTTATCAGATACAACATAGAATACTAATACTGTATCGTTACCGTTAAGCTGCTTACCATTAAGGTTGTTACCAAACTTGAACTCGTAGTTACCAGAAGCATTAAGACGTTTCTCAAACTTCTTAGCATCAGCATTCTCAAGGAAGAGAGAAGCTGTCTCTGTATACTCATCCCATACACTAGTTACATTGTTCTGTACAAATACACTAAAGGTATTATCACTGATGAACTTAGTATTGTTAAGATTGTTAGTAGATTGTGTAAACTGCTTAGAAGTGAAGCTATCAACAAGAATGATATTCTCATATGGCTCACCTGTAGCATTGAAAGTAGCTTCTGTAAGAGTACCTTGATATAGAGTAGTGTTAGAAGCTGCAACTGCTTCAAGAGTAGTATCAAGAGTCTTCTCAAATGTAATATCTTCAGTAGCTACAAATGTAGTACCATCAGCAGTGATAGTAGAATAGCGAGGAAGTGTATAAACATTAGAAGCTAAGTTAGCAGCAGAAAGAGAAACATTAACGAGTGAAGTTTGATCACCAAGAGGCTTATAACCAATGTTAGATACAAGCTTATTCATGTTCTCATAGATAGTAGCTGTATCAAATGTAGACTCGTTAGAAGTAGTATTGAGCTGAAAGAGAAGAACATGATACATGTAAGCTACAACATCAATAAAAGCACTGAAGTTAGAACCCTCAAAGTTCTGATCCGTAAACGTCTCATTCTCATTTAAACGCTCAATAATGAGACTCTTAAGAGAATCTGCATCGAACGTAAGGTATGCGTTCTTAGGAAGTTTGTAGTCTGTGAAATCTTCTAAGCTCATTATAGATATTTAATCTACGAGCCTAGGTTATCAAACCAAAACGTAGCCATCTTTGTTCAGAGTGGCATTCAATGATAGATCGTAGATATCGAGTTTAGGTATACTAAATGTTATCTCGATATTGTATTGATTTTGATCTTCAATACCTTCAATAGTTACACCTTCAAGATTAATGCGAGGCTCTTGTACACCTAGGTTACCATATATAAACTGACCTAAAAAGTAAGATGTAGTAGTATTAATTGGCTCAAAAAGATAGCTTCTGAAGTCTAACCCTAGTGTAGGATTGAGAAGCTTTTGACCTGGTGTAGTAGTGAGTATATTCTTAACAGAGTTAATAACAGATTGACCATCTTGTAACTCATCAAGATCTTTAAGAGTCTCTTTAGAGTATAGCGCTGGCTTACCGAAGCGAGTCATATCCAAGTCAAACTTGATATCTTTATACAAGTAACCACTCTCGAGGGACTTTTCCTCAATAGAGGTCAATTTAAGGTTATCTAATCTTACTGCCATTTTTTGTATAAATATTTAGTCTTGAGACTAAATAATAGTATGGCTAAAGACAATAAATTTCTTAAACTCCTCGAGAAGTATCAGGAGCGTTTCGAACAAAAGGGTTTCCTTGTTGGTGATGTATTCAAGTTCAATGATAACTTCAAGTCTCACGAATCTTACAAAGCTCTTCCAGCTAATGTAAAAGAAGTACTTGACTCTTATATTGACTCAGGTCTTCACATTCGTGTTACTCAAGCTGATGGTTCCGATCATATTGTTGTTGCTCAAGATCACGGTGGTGGTCGTTTTGTAGGTAACGTTACCATTCCTTGTTGTATTGGTGAGCCAGTTGACTTCGGTGACAATCTTGCACCTATTCCTGATGTACAACGTCATGATACTAAAATAGACATTAAGCCAGTTGAAGTTCCTGCACTTCCTACTGATGCTACTGACATGGGCTCAGAAGTCCCTACTGAAGGTGGTAATGACACCAACCCTTATCTTAAAGAAGAAGATGAAGAGGTTGTTGAAGAGTCATACACCCAACAGTATCTCTAATGCCTAAAGAAGAGCCTACTACGAAGTGGTGCCCTGTTTGTCATAGTTCACAGAAGATAAAAGGGTTCCGCTCGTTCTATTGTTACGAGTGTTGGAAAGCAGCTGGAAAGCCTAAGATTGAGCCATTGTTCAAAGCAATGGATAAACCTAAGCCTAAAAAGAAAGCTGCTGTTAAGAAGACTGCTAAGAAAGCTACTAAGAAGGTAGCTGAAAAGAAAGTAACATTAATAGAAGATAGAAAGAAGCCACGTAAGAGAGCTGTTAAAAAGATTAAAAAGAAAGTAGTTAAGAAGGCCACTAAGAAGGTGGCTAAGAAAGCTACAAAAAAGACTGCTAGGAAGAAGGCAGTTAAAAAAGCCAAAAAGAGATAACAGAAAAGCCGCTCCGAAGAGCGGCTTTCCTTTTGTTAAGGGTTAAAGGTCTCTTATGTAAGACCATCAATTGTTACAGTCTCAATATCATTTGAAGCCATACTGTTAAACTGTAGCTTAACATAGTTCTGTTCTGTTGAGTGCACCTGATTTCTAATACCATTAGCATAAGAATCATTAGTACCATCACCCATTAGCCATACTTGTGTAGCAAACCCTGTGTTCAGGTTACCGAATTGGAAATTAGTTGATGGATATGCTCCACCACTATAAGGACCATAATTCTGACCTACCTTGTAGTCAGTTAACCAACCAGTAGGATCTATAACCATTTTCTTAATCTCAGCATCAGTAGGCATTGGTGCATTTTTTATTAATGTAGTAACAACCATACTAGCTACTTTACCATGGAAGTTTCTATTAGAACCTCTACCACCAATTTGAAGACCTCCAGTAACTTGTCTATCCATTCTTCCACCAGTACTACCATTAGACCAGTTAGTATATGTTGATTGGTTAGTACCTAAAGTAACAAAGTTATCATTACCTTGATTAGTTATTACTCTAATATCAAAAGAAGCAGCTAAATTAGTAGCATTAGCACTTGTACCACTATATCTAGCTCCATTGTGAGCTATATAAACTCCAAAGTATCGTCCAGACGATGAAGAAGCTATAGGTAGAAATCTACATTCATTAAGAGCACCTGAACGACCCCATCCAAAATATACCCAACCATTAGCATCGAGTCTTAAATAGATGTTGTCATCAGTAGAACCTTGTCCTTCACCGTGATTCCAGATGTGTTGATTACTACCGTTTCTATCTGCTTTAAATACTATTGCAGTAGCCCAAGGCTGACCAAAGCCAGAATTAGTAGTATATCCAGGAGTTGATGGTCCAGGTACAGTGTTACTTCTACCATACATGCTTAAAGCTATGACTCCGGAAGCAGTACTGGTTGTTATCAAGTGCTCATTGCCTCCACTAAAGTCAACTGCCTTAGTCCAACTTGTTGAATTTGTCGAAGCAACTGGAATAGCTATTTCAGAAAGAGCTGTCCAATCAACATTAGCACCATCGAAGTCAGAATTGTCTAGATTAAAGATGTCTGTAACTAAGAACATAACATCAAGTGATGAGATACCAAATCCTTGGTCACCTGTTTCACCTTTGTAACTACCCCAATCTGAATAAATAACAGTTGATTCATCTCCTTGAGAAACACCAATGTTGCCATTTCTACCAAATCCCATTCTAATGTTATTACCATCTGCAGTAATTTCAATAAAGGCACAAGTTGTATCCTGTAATGCTGGTGTGTTTACAAGCATTGAGTTATAACTTGTTCCTGGTTTAAATAACTGAAAAGACTTACTCTGAACACTTCCAGAAATTTTAAGTTGTAAATCACCTTTGAATACTTCTCCAGTTGTTGCATTAGTTGATTGGTCACCATTATCCCAATTGTCTCCTCTAAGTCCAATGCGAATCTCATACGCATTAGGATACTCATCAAAAAGGTCTGTAAAGAATGCATTGTCCATTACAATCCTTTGACCAGCTCCGAGAGGTTCGTCAATTGACATCCACCCATAGTCACCATTGTCTGTAATGTTAGTACCTGTTTGGTTAGCAGCTGGACCTTCTAAATCAATTCCAGTAGGGTTAGCAGTGTAAGTAGAGCCAGCTACTGTAGGAGTACCAACACCATGATTTTTACTACCACCAGATGTCCAATTAACCTTAATAGGTGGAACATCACTTGGAATAGCAAACTCAAGATAAGCACCAAATGTACCTGGTGTTCCAACCATGGTTACACCTGTTGTATAATCAGAACTATCACTTACTAAGCAGAAACCTAAAGCATCAGTAGATTCAATAGATGAATCAGTCATCCAGAACTTATAAGTCTGACCAGCATTTAAAGTAATAGCACTAGCAGCTGATAAGCTAAACAATGGCTCACTACTACTATTCTCTGTAACATTAAACTCATTAGCAGCAAGAGGAGCATCAACAATAGACAATCCAGATTCTGTAAGAATAATACCAGCTTCAGCACCTTTAGTAGCAGCTACCAATGGCTGAGCACTAAGACCAATAACATACTGAGCATCTGTCCATGTACGAGGTGTAATAGCAAATGTACCACCAACAAGTGGCTCTGTAGTTAATGAAGCAGTAGCATCTGTAGCTCTCATGATTGCAATATCACCACCACGAGTATATTCAATAGCCATGTGGAAGTTAGTATCTGTATCACTTGCGTGGTTAACTGTGCCTTGATGTGAAGCAGAACCAGCATGCCACATTGTCATACCAGTTGTATTTGCACCATTGTTTTCCCATCTATGAGCACTAAAGAAGTCATCCTGTAAACCAATACTTGTATAATCAGCAGTAAACTTAGGAATACCAATGAATGCTTTATTATCTTCACCACTAGCACCATCTAGAGAAGGTAGGATGTTTGTATTAGCATAAGACTTAGGAATGATCAAACGCTGACCAGGGCTAAGAGTAAGGTTATCAAATCTAACAGCAGAATCACCAGCAAGTTCAGTTGTTGTATCCATACTACCATTAACTAAAGTAAAGCCAGATGGAACACTTGCAGCATCAGCAGTATGAGTGAATGATGGCATTTCAGCAGTAGCAGTACTACTACCAGATCCTGAAGCATTTGGGATAGCAAATGTAATTACTGGGTCTGTATGAGTAGATGAACTACTTCTGAACAATACATCATTAAGATACAATTCAATTGTACCAGCATTGTTATAGAGCTTCCAAACATCAGATGCAGCATAAACTGGACGTGTTGGTATTACTTGTGGGTTAGTATTATCATCCCAACCAAGAGGAACCATACCAGTCCAAATTGATGGAGTAAAGTTATTACCGAAGTTCTGACCATTGGTATTTGTTACAGCACCAGTAATAGGAGCAAGTAGATCCCATTTAGAACTATTATCAACATTATACTCAAGAATGTCAGTAGTCTTATCAACACCAGAAGCAACAATACCGAATCCCATTGCACCATCTTGATGATACCATTCAATCTTATCACCATCTTCAAGTGTTTCAATATCATAAACAAACTTACCTGATGTTGTTCCAGCTTCACCTAAGAAGATTTTACCAGCAGAGTTAGTAGCAGATGAGTCAGTAACACTACCTGTATGTAGTGTTCCAGGTAGGGAAGTTAATGTATTTAAGTTATTAACAACTACTGTAAGTGTGCCTGTTGATGAACCATAGTCATTCGTTCTAACAATATCTACTGTATATGATACGCTAGGGAAGTTAGTATTATCACCATGAATTTCAGGAGCAGTACCAGTAATGTTACCATTTGTCTGTGCTTGTGTTATCCAAGCTGGAGCATTAGCAATAGTAGTAGTCCACTGAGCACCTAGTGGGTGTGTCTGTGAATTAAGAGCTGTTAACTCATCTAATGTAATTGATGTAGCACCAAATTGTGCTGGAACAGAACCACTATCTGCATCTTGTGGAATCTCATTCCAGATAACATTTGTATTTGAACCAAACATACCATGTGAAGGTGCACTAGTGCCATTATTAATGAAGCCAGATACTGGACCATACCAAGTTGTATTTGTTGGCTCATCCGGGAAGGTATAACCAACACTATTACCTGTACCACTTAAAGTAAGGTCAACTGTATTAGCTTCACCATCAGAAGCAAACAATGGATAAATAAATGTACCATCAGGTGACTCAATGTAGTACCAAGTCTGTCGATTTACTGCAGCACCTGAAAGAGCATATCTAAGAATCTCAGGAACTCTTACTGGTGTAGTAAGTTCATCTTCATTGTGACCATGATAGATGCTAAACGGATTACCATCAAGAGGAGTTGTCTTAGTAGCAATCAACTCATTGTTAGTTTCATGCCACATCTCCAATGAATTATCAGTACCGTATCTCCAAGAGATAAGACCTAAATTAACTCCGTTACCGAGGTGGTAACCAACATCAGTACCATCACCGTTAGGGTTGTAGTAGTATGTTGCGGCTGTATTCCATGTCCAATCACCATCTTGCTTAGCTTTAAGAGCTTCTGCTGTGTTGTAGAAGAGAGCATCTTCAATCTGATCATGTGCATTAGCAACGTTAGAAGAAGAAAGGGTATAGTTAAAACCAATATTCTCAAAGCGACCAAAGAAGTCGAAGTTCATTGTAACTTTCTGACCTGGGTAGATCTCCATGTTAGACTTAAGAACTGTCTCAGCTTCAATACCATCACGCCACTCACCATTCTCAGATAAGTCACGGTCATGAACGATTGTCCAAAGCTCTGTTCTTTCCTGAATTACTGGAAGTTTAGCATTTGGCTGATTCTCACCACCGAATGAAACAGCAACCTGTGTACCAATAATAGGTGAGTTAGAACGACCAATAATGAAGTTATTACTATCTGTTATATCAAGAAGGTATAAGTAACCATCATTACCAAAGCGAAGTGAGAGAAGAGAGCTGTTATTGACAACGTTATAGTTACCATCTGTGACAACACTTGAACTATCACCAGCGGTTAAGCGTGTCGTCATATCAACACCAACGGAAGAAGAACCACTAAAGCGGTTAGCACTTCTTACAAAGCGGAAAGCTGAACTCCAGTTAGTAGAGTTAAGAACGTTTGATTCAAGTGTTTCTGATTCAGCACCAGACCAAACACCAATCATATAGTTACCAGTATTGTCATGAGTAAATGTAAACTCACGACCCTTATCAAGAAGGTTACCATTGTAGAATGGCTGCCTGTCTTTAATTTCAGTAGTAATATCAGCTGAAGTTACTTGTGTTCCTGAAAGTGAACCATAAGAAATATACCAGTTATCAGCAAGTGCTGGAAGTATACCACCGGTAGCATCATCACCATTAAGACCAACTTCAGATGTAAGGAAGTCTTTATATTGAACAAGATCCATATTGAATGCAGAGTTCAATGTATTAACCATTGAGCTAACTGTATTACCAGCAACAACACCATTTACATAGACATTGTTAAGGGTAAGGCCACGAAGCTGAATCTTATCAGAATCTCTCTGAATGATGTCAGCTGTTGTTCCTCTATCTACTGCAGCAAGCTCATTGATTGCATAAACATTAATAACATTACCACTTACATACTCTTTCAACTTAACACTCTGCTTAAGAACATCAACCTCAACATTAACTGAAGGAATGCTCATAACATGGTTACTGAAAGGGAGCTCAGAATAATCACCAGTAGAAGGTGGCTTAACAGCAGCAATACCAATTGACTGGTAGGAGTTATCTCCGAGAGAAAGTCTCAAGTTAGATACATCAACTTCACTTAAGTCAATAGCATAGTCTTGACCAATGAAACCAACATCATCAACCTTAATAATGTTCTTATCATTATCAGCAAGACCACCAACTGCACTACTAATAAGGAAACCAATCTTCTCTGTATTAGAGCCAAGACCAGTGTAATGAACTTGTGTATCAAGAATCTCAGCAATGAATCGAGCAGCTGGGTTCAAAGAGATTGTAGTTCCAAGAAGATTGTAAACTTCGTTAATCTGAATAGAAGCTTTAGCATCACCTGAGTTACCAATACCATTGAAAGCAGAGCGGTTGTTATCATACAAACCACTATCACGGAGAGTTGAGTTACCAGCACCCCATGCGCAGAAACCAGCATTCCAGTTACCATTAACTTCGTTCTGACTGAACTTGTTATTAAGTCCACCAATAATAAGAAGACCGTTGTTAGCATTGTAAGTAGATGTGTTAATAGCTACTGTAATGTTTTGACAACCACCAAGTGAACCAACGGAAAGGTAAATACCAGACTCAATGTTCTGTGATGATTGGTTACGTGAAATAACACCACCGCCATTAATACCACAATCAGAAACACGAATACCTCTAAGGTTCTTTGTTACTGTGTTACCTGTAACAAGTAGCTGTGTTGCTTCTTCAATGCGCATAGCACCACCATTAGAAGCATTAGCACCAGCATAGAAAGCTTGAAGGTCTGTATTAGTAGAATCATAACCAAGTAATGCTGTGGTAGTAGAAGGAAGGACTGTATTAAGAGCTGTACCATTCCAACCATTGTTAGTAAACAAACAATCATCAATTTCAACCTTAGCAGTCTTTTGAATGTATAGAGCATAACCACCAGCATTCATGAATGTGATGTTCTTAAACTTAAACTCTATGGTATTATCTGTACCAGTAAATCTCATCAAGTTAGCATTAGCAGCATCATAACTAGTAAATTTAATAACAGCATCATCAGCACCATAGAAGAAGAGTGACTTATTAGGTAGTGTAATCTCACCGGAAAGTTCACAAGTACCTTCAATGTAAATTTGATCTCCATCGTTAGCAGAAGCAACTGCTGTCTCAAGGTTTGTGTAAGGGTAAAGAACTGAACCATCTGAAACAGCACCTGTATAAGCAGCCTTAACATAGATGTCGTAGATACGAAGAGCAGAGTTCTTAATGTCTGATTGTGTAGCTTGTTGCTCTGCAACGTGATCATAATCAGTACCGTTATATACAAGAATGTCACCTGTATTATAACCACTCAAAGCATTTGGAGTAGTAACACGGTAGAAGTCACCAAGAATATCACTACCAGTTGGAAGTGCAGGTGTACCAGTACCAGTAGCATCATAAGCACCTTTGTAAATAGAACCATTCAAGAGCTGATCAACATCCTCTTTAAGAGCAATGTCTTTATCAGTGAAGAGACGAGCAAGCACTTGTGTCTGGTAACGAGTAGGAACAGCATCACCTTCGTTAACATTGAAGATACCATCAATAACTTCCTGGTTATTAACAATAGAAATCTTATAGATTGTAGCACGGAGAGTTGTGCCTGCTTCAATGTCAAGTGGCTGATCGAAGTACCAAGTAATAGGATCATTGATTGCCAAAGCACCTGGAGTAAGATACTGAACATAAACAGAAATACCATTAACAATAATCTCATACTTCAACTGCTGTGTAGCAAGAAGAGCTTCACCTGCTCTTGTAGTAATACCTTGACCGCTAATATTGAATGGGAAGAAGTTATTACCATCATAAGGAATAGAGGTATCATCAACTGGATTACCACCAAGTGGAACTGGATTAAAGTCTTGGAAGATACGACTCTTTGGAAGTGTTACACCTGCACCAGGTTGTTGGTTAGCTGAAAGAGACTGGTCAAGAACTTCACCAAATACAGGGTAGGAGTTAGCTTTGTTATCAAGATCTTCAAAGTAAATGTTAGAACCACCTGAAGCCATCTTATGCTTCTCACCTAAGAAGAAACCATTCTTATCAACCTGTACATCTCTCTGAGCAACAAGTCTATCAGTAGTAGGATTGTATTCGAAGTATTCAGTAATGATTGGGGTTGACATCTGCTCATTCAAGTAGGTAACAACTTGATCTCTTGTGAAGAGATTTGGAGCATCTTGTAATGTCTCACCAGCCTCATTCTGAACACGATTAGCATTTAAGCGCTTCAAGAACACCCTATACTCTGTGGTTGAACCACGTTTAAAGATTCTTGTAGATTTAATGATTATGCGATTTGACTCTGTTGGGTGAGCTAACGCCTCGACAGAACCGATTTCTTTATCAGAGATAGTAGATCCATCAAAGGTAACTTTACCTGATTTAGTATCGGAGAATATTCTTATTTGTCCCATAGTATTGTATGTTTATATTATATTGTAAATTTAAATTAAATCAATGTTATTTCTGGATGAACATTGCTATTTCGTTCATTGTTACTGTGCCTGGAACGTCAGACTTGACTTGAAAGCTTACACGACCAGCATCACCCGGACCGTTTGTGTCGATTGTATCACCAACGAAGAACTTAATGTCTGGTGTATAAGCATAAGCTTCATCAGCACCAGATTCCATAGCTAAGGAAGAAGCTTCGATGTGGAAGTTAGTGGCTGGTGTAGTTCCACTATGACGGAAGAAGTTTAGTCTACTATCAAGTCGACCACCATCATCATCAGGGTTAAAGCTCATTGATACACGAATGTCAGCTGATGATGTTAACTCAAGCCCTTCTAGGCTAAAGATAATAGGATCACCTGTAGCGCCTGTACCTGTATAACCACTAAGCTGTGCTGTCTTCATTGATGTGACACGGTAATCAAACTCACCAGCAGGATCAATAGTAAGCTCAACATCAAGCCAAGTATTAACATCTTCTACTGGAATGTTAAATGTTGTAGCACTACCACCAAAGTAAATGCCAGATAGAAGAGCGAGATAACCTTGAAACTGTTCACGTTGATTAACTGTAACATTCTCAAACTCACCAACATCAGCACTCAATGTAGCGATGTCAGTAGCATTCTGGATAGAGCGTGATTCATTACCACCACCACCAGAAGACATCTCAGCAATCTTGCGAATGTCTCTTGTCTGACCTTCAAAGAGGTTTTTAATCTTAGCCTCTAACTCAGACTTAAGAGCAACCATGTCTCCTTGGAATTCCTTATCACCCTGCTCTGGGTTGTAATCTTCTAAAAGCTGGCGTTCAAGATACTTAGCTGTTTCAGATAGTTCCTCTTGAACCTCTACATGTGCTTCTTCAGCCTTCTCAACAACTACTCCATCTTCTTTAATAACCTCTTCCTTAGTTACTTTACTCTTAGCATCTTCTACTCTTTTATTACTTTCCTCTACAACCTCATCAAAATCCATCTTAGCCTTCTCAGCTATTGCTTTAACTTGCTGATCGAGTGCTCCTACAATAAGGTTTGTTACAGCATCGGTCTTTGCTTGCTTAGCAGCTTTATTTTCCTCAACAACCTTTACTTCAGCTGCTTTATTTGCCTCTTCAATAACACTATAGAGACTGTCACTGAGACAAACTCTTGGAGCCGTACCTTCCTCAACCCTTACAAGCTGCTTTGAAGTCTTACCCTTAATAGTGAGCTGTGTTGATGCTACAATAAAATCATCACCCTCTTCAATAGCCTTCAATACCGACTTCTCACCATTTGTAGTAGCATGGTAGAGGTCTTTATAGACGTTATTAAGTGACTCAACATAGATGATATTAACGTTATCATTACAATGCTCTACTGGAAACTCAGTATTAAGTGTTTTAACCATACACTTATTTAATCACCTACCGGTAGATTACAATAGAAGTGTATACTTTATTTACTTCTTCTTCCCAGACTTCATATTAGCACACCAGTGATACATTTTACCTTTCTCACCACCGTACTTCTTAGCTCTCTTACGTAGCTCTGTTACAGATCCTCTACAACTAGCACCTGCACGCTTTACACGACCTGGACTACTCTCAGCATCCTCATCGCAATGACACTCTTCATCAGAGTGCTTACTCTTATTAAGCTTATCACCAGCTTTCTTAGCTGCCTTATAGGCTTTACTACCTTTACGAGCACTCTTACCTCCACGCTTCTTCTTAGCGTTGATATTAGCCCACAGGCCTTCAGTAAAGAACTCTTTAAAGGTTTTCATATTACCACTTCTTACAGCTCCAGTAACCAGCAGAGAACTTACTCTTCTTCTGGTCGCACTTATGACGTGCTCTGAAAGACTTACGACGCTTGGGATTGCTCTTCTTGATCTTCATGTTTGGATCACCAAAGCGAACAACCTTCTCTTTACCATTCTCACAAGCCTTAACAACAAACTTCTTAGAACCACCAGATGTACGACGAGGCTTATTACACTTCATACGATCTTTGTCTACTCTCTCACCATCTTCTGCGGGCATACAATCAGGGCAATTACCACACTCACAACCTGCTTCACCATCTTCACAAGGAACATAGTCACAACGCTTACCTTCAGCATCTTCAGCAGGCTCTTTATACTGATCAATGTAGTTAGAGTAAGTATCATCTAAGTGACCATACTCTGGCTTCTCTTCACAACCACATGTCTCGCAGTCTTCATATGAACTCTTAACAAAATCAATACCCTTACTTACATCACCACCAGTCATGTAATCAGCAAAAGCTAATGCAGACTTACCAGCCAACTTAGCAGTACCTTTAATAGCTTTACCAGCTACCTTAGCAACTTTCTTAGCTGTTTCATTATCTTCTGACTTCTCTTCTCTAGAGTCAGGACCTAAACCTTTACCATCTCTACCAATCTTTTCACCCTGCTCTTGTTGAGCAAGCAAAGCAAGACCTGTAAGACCCTTTTTCTTCTTACCTTCTTCGTTTTCGTTAGGATTCTTATAAGTAGGATCTGAACGGAACTTAGGACCGCCTCGACCATCTGAATCAGCATCACCTGACTGGAGTCTGCCAGCTTTATCGTAATGCTTACCTTTTGGAGCTTCCTTTGCCTCATTATAGAGGCTCATGTACTTATCGAAGGAGTCGTCAAACTTCATGTATATATTTATGCTTTAAGAGCTAATTCTAAAGCAACTATACAAGCAAAAGCATTGATTTCTTTATCGACGATAAAGGCAGACTTATATAAATGATCAGCAATGATAGTAATCATCTGCTTCTTCTTGAACTCATCAATAGGCTGCTCATAAAGGTAGTCAAGTAGGTTAGCGAGAAGAGTATCATAGTCACCTTGGAAGCGATCTTCATTCTCGATAAGATATCTTCTTACCTTAATCGAGTCTTCTTTGAGTCCTTCCGTGACTGCCTTAAGAAGTTCACTGTCACTCCCGCTGCTATCAATATACAACTCCCCATCAACAACCGACTTTTGGAGCTCGTTGATAGTCTTTCGGAGGTCAGGGAATGTTCTTTTAACCAACTGACCAAATTTAATTTTCTGTTCATCACTTACTGTTACGTTTTCTGTTTTTAATATATTGAAGCAACGTTTAGCTGCTTGCTTGATCTCAGGTTTAAGATCGATTGATTGACATCTTGACTGAAGAGCTGGAATAATCTTATGCTTGTAGTTAGCAGTAAGAATAAAGCGACAGTACTTAGCGTACGTCTCCATAGTATTGCGTAGCGCAGCCTGTGCCTGAGGGGTGAGTCCATCAGCCTCATCTAGAACTACTACCTTAATACCACCATCAAATGACTTGGTCTGAGCGAAGTTAGTAATGTTATGTCTAATGACATCAATACCAGACTCATCAGAAGCATTAATGTATAGGAAGTTGCATCCTAGAATATCATTAACAATGATACGAGCAAGAGTAGTCTTACCGGTACCAGGACTTCCTACGAATAGCAAGTTAGGAATCTCATCCTTAAACTGACTAACAACTCTAAGAGAACCTTCGTCGAGAATAAGATCATCTAGCTTAGCAGGACGATACTTCTCAACCCAAATCTTATCAAAATCTACCATAACTAATTATACAAGTGTTCCTTACTTACCAGATGATCCGAAGCCCTTCTCACCTCTATCAGAGTCAACTACTTCACCTTCAGTAACAATAACATCATGGTTAGTATATACAACAAACTGAGCAATACGGTCACCAGCCTTACCTTCGTAATCTTTATCAGTCAGGTTATAAAGCTTAACGCCAGCATCACCACGATAGCCACTATCAATGATACCAGGATGAGGCATAATACCATGCTTAAAGCCAAGACCAGAACGTCCTTCAACCTTAACCCAATATCCAGGCTGAATAAAGGCAAACTTAAGTCCAACACCAACTACAGCAGAGCCGTTAGCTGGAATAGTAAAGTCCTCAATACAGGTAACATCCATACCAGTATCACTATCATGATTCTTACCAGGTAGCACAGCGTCTACATGAGTCTTTTCAAATTGTAGTAACATATAATCATATTATGGCATAAGAATGGCAATAATCAACTAAAGGTTGCAAAGTAATGTTTGTAGATTAAATATGTATATGGAAAAGTATGATCCAGCATTTGACCCTAATGGAGGTAATGAAGTTGATGGTGCAGTTGATGACATCCTATCTCAATTGACTACACAACATCACTCCATTACTAGGCAAGAGAAGTCTAAAGAAGAGATTCCTGAAGTTGAAGAGCTTGAAGAGTATCTTATTAAGAAGACTGCTAAGCTTATTGATACTACTCTAGATGCTGTTGATAATGTTAAAGACTATATCTCATCTGCACCAGAGAACAGAGATGTTGCTTCCTTGGCTGAGCTTATGAGATCTGCAAATAGCTCAATTGAGACAATGCAGAAGATTCATGCTAACAAAGCTAATAATGAAGCACGTAAAGAGCTCAAGGAGATGGATATTGACTCTAAGAAGCAACTCAACCTAGCTGATAATCAGACAAAGCTTGTAATGTCTCGTGAAGAGCTTATGGAGGCCATGTTGAAGGCTCCTGAGCCAGAAGCTGATAAAAAGGGTGAAGACGTTATTGATATTTAAACGAAAGCGTCTCTCAACCATTTAGGTGTATTAGCACTTCTGCCACCTACACCCCATACAGTAGCAGTTCCTTGACCAGCACTAATTGCAATGTCAACATGGTGATTACCACCCATATAGCCTGGACCTGAACCGAAGCTTTCCATACCTAACATCTTACATTGTTTAGCAAATATAGCTAACTTAACATGATGAGCTGAATTCTCTGAGCTCAATCTAGTACCATCAGGTGTATATACTCTAATGTCAGCAGCATAACCTCTATCATGTCTAGTTGAACCAGTTCGTCTTGTACCTTGTCCCTTTACATCTTGACCGCCTGAGAACACTACAATCTTATAATCGAATGCAGCACTCGCCTGTTCAAGTATCTTAGCAAGCTTAGGTTGAATAGGTTGGTTACGAGTTGCACCACCAAGTTCATAAACAACATTAGCATTTGCAGTAGAAGCACCTGGCACCTCACCATCCACAGTTCCAAAGAGTTTGTCAAATGCATCCTCTGTCTCTTCAGCAGTTACAACTGTCGTATCTTCGTTAATAGCAGCTTTAATATCCTCAAGTGGTCCAGTACAAATTCTAATTTCCATAGGACCGCCAATATCTTCAGTAAAGATCTTCTGCACCCTACTCCATGATGTATCATCAATAGGACGTCTTCTAGCAGCACCTGAAGAAGCAGCAGTTAGCTCACCATAACCGTATGACTCAAGAAAGTGACTCCAAGCACCAACAGTAAAGTCAACGTTAAGCTTGTCTTGCTGATTACTATCGATAACCTTATAATACTTAAACTCACGTGATCTTCCTTTTGATGCTTTAGCAGGTCTTGCTGCAACAAAGAACTCATTAGCTATTTGTGGGCCTTTATAGGTAGAGCTACCTACCCCAATAGATGGATCATTTACAAACTCTCTGAATAGAGCTTTACTAATAGCAACACCATCATTAACAATATTAGTCTCCGGTGTATTGAAGAGAGTCTCCATACCTTCATCATCAAGCTGATGCTTAAATTGTGCAGCGTAGTTACCAGGTTGAGTGGTAGTACCATACTTTTGTTTCTCTTGTAGTGATATCTCTTCATTATTGAGAGCGCGTTTAATAAAGTCTTTATCACGACCAAATGTGGATGTACCAATACGGTAGTTCTGACCAACATTAGCAACACCTTGAAGAGTTAACTCATCATCAGGAGTAGCATTATACGACTCATACCATAAGGTCTTTGTCTTCTCATCAATAAGAGAAGAGAATACAGAGTAGTTCTGTCTGTTAGATGCTGTCTTTCCATCAAGAATATATGACTTAGATACTTTAACGTCACCGGAGGATATACCCTTACCTAATGTAATAGTGTTAGATCTAAGATTGTCTCCAGCATTACTTGTAGTGGTCTGTTTATCTAATTTATAACTATTGGATTGACCTGATCTATCAGGAGTACCAGTAGCATTAGAATCATACCTCTTACCATTAACAGCACTTACTTTTGTACCAATAGGACGAGACATGTTATTCTCATAAGGATTATATCTATATTTAAACTCAAATCTATTAAAGCAACCACCAATATCCTCTTTGATCTTAGCTAATACATTAGAAGAAGCAGCTGAGTAATCAAAATAAGATTTAACATCAGGACTATATCTAAATGATTTAGCTGGATCTCTAAATGATTTACCTTGTTGTGCTTGAGTTGCAAAGTCCTCTAAGTTCTTCTTACCAGCTAATACATCTTGAGTATTTTCAAATGACTTATTAGCTATAGCTACTACCTCTGTGAAAGCATCCTTAAAGATACCTGGTATCTTATTAGTAATGGTCTGATCCATACCATCAATCATATTAGAGATAGATGTTGAAGGATTATTATCTACATCATCACCTTGACCAGCTGTACTACCTTCTCTAAATACTAAAGAGCCCATAGAATTATCTGACGTCTTAGTAGAAGCTGACTGAGCCATACGACCCATACTATCAGACGTCTCTTGGAATAAATTACAAGGAGAGTTTAAGCAATCCTTAAGAGCATCTTTAAGAGTCTTTTGAAAATCATCATCAATACCATCGAGGTTATCCCATCTAATTCTCATCTCTTTAATAGCAGAAGAGAAGATTGGGTTATAAGTTATCTTATGAATGTAGAATTCAATTGTTGAAGAGTCTAATACACTGGAGTTGAGAGTAAGGTCCTGTACAAACTTAGTAGCAGCATCTTCATTACCATTGATTGCACTATTAAAGTCTAGGGCAAGATTGATATCAACCTGCCATTCAGGGGCATCAACAAGGTCACAGAAAGGAGTATTATACTTTAAGTAATCTCTACTTATAGCAAGCCCCTGCAACTTCTCATGAAGATTATTTCCGTATACTACCATGATTTATTTGTTAATTGTAATTTGTTGAAGTACTGCACCCATAGCACCTGGCTTAATGTACTTGTACTCAGTAGCAGCTTGTGCCTTAAATATATAGTCAGGTTTATTCAAAAGGTAAACTGTCCACCACAAATTAATTGTACCATACAGCTGATAAGATAATGTTGTCCATGGCATATCATTTTGAAGTGTAATAGTAGCTACAACGTCATCTGAGATATCATCAGGAAAGACAACCTTATTAAGTAGATTGTAGAAGTATAAATCTGTGCCATTTGTATCTATAAGATTAACCTTAAAGATATTCTCATACATATCATTAGAAAGAGATACTAACTCATCTACTTCATTCTGCTTTGATCCATTAATTACTGTACTCATCACTTACCTATTGTTACTTTATTACCATCAACACGTGTACTGAAAGCATCTGAAACCATCGTATTACCATACTCACCAATCAAAGATGTAAATTCAAGCGTCACCTGGTATGCTTCAGGTACATTTGTATTAATTACTTTACTACCAATAACACCTTCCCCATTACCAGATGGTACGGTTACATTAGTCTTTCTTACAGTACCTTTAAAATCAACAGACATACCTGATATGTAAGAATATGGCATAGAAAATTGACCTGGTACACTAACTGAGTAAAGCTTTGGAGGTGGTGTCCTTGCGAAAGAAGTCTTATATGGTCTATTCTGAAATGCTAATAACCATAAGAGTTCATAGTTCTGTTGAATAGGAGATACTGTACCTCGTCTAACTGTATTAGATAGAGGGAAAGAAACTGACTCTGTTCTATAACCAGCACCTTGAAAGTATTGAGGTTTCTCAATAAAAACACCTGGTTGTGCAAAGTTAACACTTTTAGCAAGACCATCAGCAATGTCTGTTGCTGCATCAATAACCCCGCCTAGAAGCTCTCCAACCTGACCAGCTGAGTCACTACCAAATCCGCTACTTGTGACACCTTCTGGAGCACTATACAATGGAAGTCTATAATTAAATCCTGTTGGTTTAGTAAAGTAAATACCTTCGAGTGACTTAAGGTTATGTTGATCTAATAATAATCTATCTACCTCTGTACCAGCAATACTATTAATAGCTTCTAGTGCACTGCTTGTTGTATTCTGCATACCTTTAATTAAGCCACTAACATTACCATCGTCTGTCGCTTTACCTAACAGTGATTTTACAAAGCCGCTTTGAGAGAATGCATTCGCTGCTTTAGCACCAGCGTTTAGATAGTACATACCACCACTAATAAGAGAGCTTAGAAGCTGCTCTCTCTCAGTAATAAAACAACAAGGTACTTTATTAAGAGCTGCTGAAGTTGCTTTAGGTCCAGCATACCAACTAAAGTCATTAACTACATCAATGACCTTCCTTGTCGGAACGAGGATTGGTTTGCTATCTGTATCCTCAAGCTGAATACCTAATTGCTTAAGAGCAGTATCCTTCTTACCAAAATCAGCCAATTGTGTACCATTCTGAAATTTGGATAATCCATCCGTGTTAACTAATACTGTACTCATTATTCAAAAAATTCCTGGGTTAAAGATGTATTACTAAAAGATAAGCCACCACTCTGGCTAAGAGATTTAATGCCTTCACGAATCTCTACTAATACATTAAGTTGTTGTGTGTTAATACTCTGAATGGACTTCATTACCGCAGAGTTTTGATCAAGCATCTTATCAATTGGACCTCCTGCTTTAGCAAAGAGACCGGCATCATTACCATCAATACGAGTTGCTCTACCATTCTGATGAACAATACCATCCTTAATAGATGGGTTTTGGTATCCCATCTCGGCATTTGTTTTACCAGCAAGTTGGCCCTTTATCCAATCACTTTGATTTCCTGCTTGGAATGCCTGTTCATCAGCAATTATTTGATTAATGTAATCAATATTCATCTTCCCTGAAGCCTTCGCAGCAGCTCTACCTTGTTCAAAGGCTTCTTCACCAACACGAGCTCTATAAGAATCAATAAAAGCCTTACGACCGGAAGCTCGTTTATCCATCTCTGCACGTTGTTCTGCAACAGATGGTCCACTTTCTCCAAACTTAGGTATCTGCCAATCACCTGGTAGAAACTTATTAATACCATCAATAGCTCCGTTAACTGCACCATTAAACCAATTAGCTATACCATCAAAGAAGCCACTTAGCACTTCACCAACTGGTTCAAGAAAACTTGTTATCCAACCCCATGCATTACCAGCCCATTCACCAGCCTTTTCCATTGCAACACCAGCACCATCCTTTGTCAATTCCCACATGATTCCCAAACCTTGAGAAACATATTTATAAACTGGTGAATCTTTACCACCTAATAGACTAGGAAGAATGTGACTCCAAGCCTCTAAACCACCATCTAGATCACCACCGATCATAAGACCAATACCTTCACCGAACTTAAAGAATGTACTAAGAATAGGAACTTTACCAGCCGCAATCTGGTCCATAACATATGTACCAAGCTGCTTTAACTGTCGTCCTAGTATATTTGCGAATGTTGGCTTCTTACCAGTTTCTGCTTCCTCTTTGTTGGCAAGTACTTCAGCATAGATTTTATAACCATCCATTAACGGGGATATAAACGCACCACCTGGTAAGAAGTTGATTAAACCAGATACGAGTTCCCAACCACCATCAAACCATTCACCCTTCTTAAAATGGCTAAATGCAAATCCAAAGTTAAATAACGCACCAATAAGTGGTAATCCCTTTAGTAACTTAATAGGTAGAAACTTTGCCAGCTTTGCTGCCATAACACCAAGCTTACCAAACTCATCACCTGCATTGTCACCAAACTCAATAAAGGAGGTAGCATAGCCTTCAATCTTCTCTATGAAATCTTCACTCATTGTAGTGAGTGCAGCACCAATAATAGCAGCTGCACCACCAATTGCAGCAAGAGCACCCAGACCAGGCATTTCAAAATCTTTACTACTTCCACCCTTCTCAGCAACCTTTTGCATTGCTTCTGTACTTCCAACTTTACTTGCCTTATTATCAAGCTTACCAGTTTCAGGTCCTGGGTTGACCACCTTCTTCATTATACCGAAGATCTTCTCGTAACGAGCCTGTTCGGCAGGAGTTAAGTGTGGGGCTACTTTACCGTCACTATCTTTAACCACGCCTTTACGGCCACCCTTACTTGAGAGGGCACCTAATATACTGGCAAATGGGTTAGTTGAATCTTCAGCCACATTATTATTTAATCAGTAGACAGGAAGCCAGCATCAATTTCTACAACTACTTCCTCTGCAACAGTCATAGCTTTGTCTGTTGCCTCTTTAATACCACCAATATAATCGACTATTAGATTGTTGACAGTGAGAGGTAATTGATTTACAATATCCTTTCTCTCATGCACACTAATGTCCTCAAACCTAATAACATCTTCATCAACTGTTATTGTGTCGATGTACTTAGTTGATTCATAAGCAACAACAACATCAACACTCTGCTTAATCTTATCTTCTGTTGTAGTAAGCTTAGCAAACTCTTTAGCTAGCTTCTTTGATACTTCACTATCGATAGCTAAGGTTGGTACTTTAAGTTCAACTACAATACCATCCTGCTCGACTGTATGTTTAAGCTTTACATCTGTCTTCTTAATAGGCTTAATATCATTAAGATCATACTCTTTATCCTCGATTGTAATCTTTGAGCCAATAGCCTCTTTACGAAGAGCAATAAAAATAGCAGGCTTATCAATAATAAGAAACTCAATATCATCAACACTATTATTGAGTATAATTTCATTAGCAGCCGCTGTTCTAGTAATAACACCATCAACCCCATCGAATGCTGTACGAATAAGGTCTTTCTGCTGCATCACACTAGCAAGTTTAAACTCAGCACTCTTACCTGTAGAAGGTATCTGAACTGTAACAGTATTAGCATCATTAAGATCCTTAAGCTTATTCAAGAAGCTTTTAGCATTCGAACTCATACACTTATTTAGTTACTGCTGCTTCTTTTTCAACTGGTCATTCTCCTCTTTAACCCTTTTCTGATGAGCTTTCATAATGATACGCGTCTCAATAGGTGACATGTCAAAGAATAAGTTACTGCCAGGCATAATTGTATTCTGGAAAGAATAGATCATTGTATAGAAGCCTTGCAGATCAGTACCGTATAAGCTAGATATAAACTCTAGTACATTATTTGATAATAGATTAATACGAGTTGCTTCAAGACCTATTGACTTATTCTCATCAATAAGATCAACGTTTAGTAGGTTCTCTTGTATTGTATGCAAGAAGCTATTAACATGTTTAAATACAGCAGATGGTAGGTTACTCAATATCTCATCACACACCTCTTCATCAAGTTCATTATAGTTAATTGATTCATTACCAATCTGTATATGCTTAATTGTAGCAATAAGTAGATCATCTACTGCGTCGTAATAAGTTATACATGGTAGATCTAAAGTAATCTCAATACCATTTACATCTAATTTAGTTTCAAGATCAACATAACTCTCCTCAATCTTATCAAGCATAGAAGCTACACTAACAGTAATAGACTTATTATCAATAGTCATATTAATATCAGGCTCGATAAACGACATTCTAAGATAGATAAGAAGGTATATTCTATCGACTATATTTAAGTCAGGTCTTATGAAGTGAGCGTCGAAGAAGTCGCCAAGACCTTTAAAGTCTTTATTCTGTGCGAACTTAATGATAGTGAGATACTCGGAGTTCTTAAGCTCTCTAACTCTAACTGTTTTACCTGATGGTAAGTCTACTTCAATACTAAATTCCATTTAACACTCCTCTAGGAGTATTTAATTGGTAATGTGCAAAGTTCCAGCCAACTGTTCTAGTTATATCAGATAGGGACTGTTCACCGTAGCTAATGTTATCACCATCGACATTAGTTGGCACACAGTCAAAGAAAGTATGCATCTTACGAATACCATACTCTAATGTTTCATTACTACGATTCTTTTTATTAGACTCACCAACTTTATCAGCATATCTCTCAGCTGTACGTGAGTACTGTATAACGTCAATGTTACATTTGATATCTGGTTCTGAATCATCTTCAATTAAACCAGCATATGAGCAAGCAACAACCCAAGGTTGCATAAAGAAAGAGAATACATCTCTATTAGTTTCTAGAAACGATACAGTCATGTTATGACTTTCACCAATACGGTCAGAATACTGCATAGCTTGCATACCACCTGAACCAGCTACGTCTTGTTCTGATACGCCTAATTGAATACCTGGTAAACTTACATCTTGTGCAAGAAGAAATCCAGCTTCAAAGTCTGACACTCTATCAAATAGGTCTTTATCAACCTTATAAGTCTGAGGTCTGTACATGTCTAAATAATACTCAATAGCGTCCCCGACATTAACCATAGCTCCACTGCCAGTACGAGCTGAGAAGTTAATCCCCCAAATGTTCTTGAGAGGGATGTCGTTTGTCCAGTCTTGGTGTAGACTAAGACGCTTTCGAATGTTATTAGGCATTTATATTAACGCTCTTTTGTGTAGAAGTGGTAAGAAACAGTAGCATTAATACTTACTGTAGCACCTGTACCACCAGCAATATCATAACCGATACCACCAACATTACGAAGAGAAGCTCCTACAAGCTTATACTCAGCAATTGGCTCAAGGTCTTTGTCGAGCTGTGCGAGTTGAATAAAGAAGTCATCATCCGGAGTACCATACTCACCAGTAGAAGTCTGATCATCAAAGAGTGAGCGAGAAGCTGTCTCAAAGTAGTTACGAAGTGAACTCTCACCATCAAGGTAGAAGTCAAGATTGTAGCCCTCAGAACCAGGATATGTAACAGCACCAGGAACATTCAAGTTAAGACCCATATAAGGTACAGCAACGTTACCGATTGTACGGCCTGGAAGCTCAGCTGTCTTAACATAGACAAGGTCACCCTCTTCAAGAGCAGGTACGCCTTGTAACTGCATCTGAGTCACGCGGAAAAGAAAGTCACGACTGAAGTCTTTATCAGCAGCGATACGATAGAAGTTTTGGATATTTTGGTTTACTGGCATTACTCTATTATTTATGCCTATAGCACATAAAAAGAGAAGGTCTTTCGACCTTCTCTTGTAAAAAGTTATTTAAAGTTTCTAACTTGGAAGATTGTTAATTTCTTCTGGAGTATATTTATTACCGCCGGCACCTAACTCTCTAGTAAAGATAGTACCATCTACATCTACATCTGTAACAATCTCTTCACCATCATGGCCGTCAATCATATCACCTACACTATAACCAGCATGCTCACCTTCAGCATCTTCGTGGCTAGCGACCCGCTCTTCATGCTCACGCTTATTAAGAACGGCATGTACAATATCTTCCAATTCTTCTTTTTGTGCGCTAGTAAATCCAGATTCACCTTCATTATCTTCAGCATCTTCAACATGACCTAAGCCATCTTCAAGATCATCCTCTTCCATAAGCTTACCATCAAGAGAAAGGGCATATCCACCAGCTTCAACTGCACTGTCTGGACCTTTTGTTACAAAGTCTTCTGGAGAACTAAATTCACCAGTTGTGATCATGTAACCATTAGAATGTTTTTCAATAGAGATGATAAGCTCACTCTCGTTAGATGGATCTGGTCCACCAACTTCATAAAGATCACCACCAAGCTCAATCTCAGTGATCTTCTCTTCATCGGAGTGAGAAGCGCAACCAGATTCATTAAGCATACGTGCTGGTGCTGTACTTTGTGTTGGTGGAATAGTACCTTGAACAGAGCTATAAGCTTCCTGCATAAGGTCTCTGTCTTCAGCGTAATTACTATGTGCCATAACATTATTTATGTCAACCAGGCTACTTTTCAACAAAAAAAAGAGGAGGTCCGCAGACCCCCTCTTTGTATTAGCTAAAAGATTTTTTAGTTGCCCAAAAGCTCTTCGAAGTTTGTATCAGTGCGAGTAGCATAGAAGTTAACAAGGATGAATTCAGCAGTACGTACTGGCTTCAAGTAGATGTCAACAACAAGCTCATTCTGATCAACAACCTCACCTGTATTGTTACGCTCATCGCAAACAATCATGAAGTCATGAAGACCATCAGCAGCTTTAACACGCTCAAAGAATGGTGTCAAAGTATTAGCAACTCTTGTACGTGTGAACAATGTGTTGTTCTCGAACAAGAAGAACTGCATAGTCTTCTTAGTGATCTTCTCAAGGTAGAGGAAAGTACGACGAACGTTAATACGGTCGAATGCACTTGGCTTCTTAAGGAGAGTCTTTTGACCGAAGAATACATTACCCTGATCAGCAAAGTTTGCAATAGGGTTAAGGTTAACAGTGTAAAGGTCATCACGCTGACGTTGGTTAGGGCTGATTGCAATATCATCTGCATCAGTAATAACACCACGATTGAAACCAGCAGGTGCACCCCATGGTCCGATCTGAGCATCTGTAGAAGCCATCTTAGCGGAAGCAAATCCAGAAGATGGAACATAGCAGTAAAGGCCGGTGTAGTTATCATATACCTTCATCCAGTTAGCGTATACTGTTGCATAAGAAGTATTAGCAAGTTCAAACTGGTGGCGCATTGCCCAGTAAATGTCTGTGTAGAAGTTCTTAGTAGGATCTTTCTGAACCTTCTGTGACTTACCAGCTACAAGAATCTGACGGATTGGATCAGCAATGAAAAGAATATCACCACGACCACCATCCTTAACAGGACCTGCAAATGTTGCAAAGCGGTTGAATACTGTTGTATAAGCTGTGCGAGCCTCTTCACCGGTAGCATCAATGTCACCAGATGTACGAAGAGCTTCGATAGCGTCAGTTGTACGTGTGTCATCAAAACCACGAGCACTAAGAGTAGCATTTGCTGTCTCCATGTAAGTGTGAATAGTACCAAGACCACCTTCAGCAATCAAGTCGATATCAAACTTACGATCGTTACGAACACGATCGAGAGCACGATCAAGTTTCAATGGAATAGAACCAATCTCTTTTGTAGAGAGATTTACTTCACCATAAGAACCAAGTGGAAGAAGGCTATCAGCTTTAGCAACCTCATCAGCGAAGTTAGTTGTAAAGAAGTCAACTGGAAGACCAGCAGCAGCAGGTGAGATTGAACCACCTTGAAGACCTGATTTAAGAGCTTCTGTATAAACACGAATCTTCTTCTTTGGTGTACCGTCTGCATTAAGCTGTACACCGTCAAGAGCATCAGCAATGAAAGGGTTAACAACAATATCAATGTTACGTGATTGATCGTTTACAGTATCAAGTGAGAAGTTAACTGGTGCACCACCATTCTCAGCATTACGCTGACGGTACTGACCAATTGAGCCATTATAACCTTCTTCAAGAAGATAATCAAGCTTGTTAGCTGCCTTAGAGAATACTGACTGACGAAGTTTAAATACACCAATGTTCAATGTATCGTCAAACTCTGTATCAGATGTGTCATAACCAGTAATACGATCTTCCATAACTTGTGAAACGGAATTAGTAGCAGGGTTAGTACCAAACTCTGGAGTAGCTGTAAGAGCGAACTCGAAGCGGGAAGCAGGAACATCTGTGAAAGTAGAAAGACCAGTATTAGCTGGAGCAGCTGTTGCTGTCTTAACATTAACGATAGCGTCGAAGTCTGTTGCTGGGTTAAGGTTAGTGTTATCAGAAACACCAACATAGTAACCATTGAACTGACCATCAATAACAGTCTGTCCTTTGTTAACAACAACAAGAGCAGCGCTACCCAAAGAGGAAAGAGCATCGAATGAAGCACTCAAGCTTTCACTCTGTTCGAATAATGAACCGTTTTTATACTGCATGTACTCTGCATCAGTCATTTCGAACTGAGTAGGTGCACCTAGAAGGTAAGTTGCTTCTGATTTAGTAGCATCTGTAGTAATAGCAGCTGCAGTGCGATCCCAAACAATAGCAGGGTATGCCAATACACTAATCTTAGAACCGAAGCCTTGTCCGTTATTTGCACCATAAGGCAAGCGGTTAACAAGAACTGAACCTGAAGAGTTTAGTGTAGCACGTGTAGTGTGATAGAAGTAGCGTTCGGCTGCTGTCTTTGGAGTACCATAGATTTGTTCAAACTCAGAAATACTTCCAAGCCCGACAACCTCATCAGTAGGTCCTTCAGACGCAAAACCAGCTACATAAGTGGTAGTCCCGGTTTGAGCAGTGCGTAGTGATAAGTCACTCTCACGAATCTCAACTCCAGGGCTTTGAATTGTACGTTTAGCCATACATATATTTATGGCATTTGGACCTTAAATCTATCTTCTCTACAATAATTCTGTATGTATTTGAGAGTAGACAAATGACAGAGAACTTGCAATCTCGTCTTCATCTCTATAGCTGTAATTAATTGCACCTACAGAAATTGGAAAGGCTTTTGTATACGTAAATTTAATACGTTCTTTATTATATTCATCCAAGCCATATAGAGTCATATCAGTTTGATACTGACTAAATGCTTCATCAGTAACAATATTACTAGCATCTAAAACACCTTCCTTCTCATCATGCATAAGATCAAGCCACTTATAAACTACCCAGTAGTTATTGTATCCATTATCAATAGTAAAGTCTACTGTAACAGGATCGTATGGAGCCTTAGCATGTGAAGAGTTAAATAGATTAGAACCACCATAGCCAATCTCAATTGCCGGTACAGTAATCTGAGGTACAACAGAACCATATACAGAGAACTGCATAGCATTCTGATTAACATTAAAAGTACTTCTACTATTCTTAGAGTCAATCTCTCTCAATGCAGGAGGTAGAGAGAAGACAAGCTTAAACTTATCTGCTCTACTCTTATTAAGGAAGGATTGATTGTTGGTATTAGCAGCCATATACTTATTTAATCTATAGTGGAGTGAATCCAGCATCAATTAGGTCATAATAATCATCACCCATCTCTTCATTACCATCACTCATACCCCAATAGACAGGATTAAGATCAGGACTACCACCGCCCATATTCTCATTATTATAAATGGATGTCGGGTCTTCAAAGAGCTGCAAACCAAAGTCCATAGGCTCAATAATCTTAGGTCTACCTGTATCATCTTTCTCAATGATCTCAAAGTACTGCTCAGCAATATCATTATCAAGAACATAATATGCATACATGATAGCCATGACCATATCATCATGCTTACCTTTCTGAGCTTTCCATGTACCATTAGGATAACGAACAAAGTCTCTAAACTCATCTAAGGTGTCTTGGTCACGCATAACAATAGAGTGTAGATCATTCATCCAATAGCGCATGTTCATGATACCTTTATGCTTAGTATTAGTATGAGCAATCATACCATACATTCTATTCTTACGATGTGCTTTAGCATTACCATAACTAACAAGTTTAGGATAGCCCATATCATGTAGCAATCTATCTACTACTTGTGCACCGCAATTGTTACGCTCAATAAGAGCTAGAGGCGAGCCATAGTTACGAAGTATCTGATGAACCTTATTACTAAACTCAAGCGGAGAGATTTTATTATTCTTATATACTGCTACCTGTCTAACTTCAGCAGGATCTGTTACATCCAATACCTGAACTACAGAGCTATCCTTTCCGACACCTTCAGCTGTATCAACACCAGCAGCATAAATTCTAGATGAGTCAGCCTCTTCCCAAATCTTATAGCAACCATCATCAAGCACTACTTTAGGATCACATATAGTCTTTTCCATCTTCTCATAGAGCTCATCATCAAGAGAAGACTCACCAGAGTTAATCCACTCACAGCAGAACTCCTGTCGCCAAGCCTCTTCCGAACCAATAGATGCTCTAGTATCAGCAGCCCATTTTTCATCACGACCAGGAACCTCATTCCACATAATCTTACCACAGTCCCAAGCACTATCAGGATTAGTCTCTGCCTCATTATAAATCTTATAGAAGAGGTTCTGTGTACCATTAGCAGTAGAACAAATGAATGCTTTAGATTTCTTAGATGAGGAGATAATAGGATAGACTGACTTCCAGAACTCATCAACCAAATGGTTCTCAATGAAAGCCATCTCATCAATAACAAGACAGTTAACGGACTGACCACGAGCAGCTGTACCGGTTGTAGTTGTAATACCAATACGAGATCCATTCTCAAGAGTCATAGATGTCTTAGCATACTCTTTTACAGGGGGCTTAAGCCAGTTAGGAAGTTCCTCATAAGCCATTCTAACACGAGAGAAGATCTCAATAGCAGTAGCTTCTGTGTTCGCTACAAGAAGGATGCGCTGATCTTTCTGGAAGCATGCTTGCCATAGAAGGTAGATTGTCATAAGAGTAGACTTACCAATCTGACGAGAAGCTAATAGAATATAGAATCTATTATCACGCATGTTTCTTAATGCTCTCTTCTGTGCCGGGTAAAGCTTAATCTTCTGCTTACCATGATCCAAACTAACAATATAGAAGAAGTTCTCAGCAAAGTATAGAATATTCTTCTTTGCCTTCTTAAGATCAGCTATCTTCTCCGGAGTATACTCACCTTTCCAGTTTCTGTTAGGTAAGTTCTCGTTACCCATATAGTAACTACCATCGTTTTTATCAGCCATAGTCAGTATTTATTTAATCTAGACCTGGAAAGTTTCAACTTTTAATGGTTTTTTCTATCAACCGCTATAAATAATTGTATGGCTAAGAAAAAAGACCTTAAAGATCTTGGTGACGTTTATAGCAAGCTCGGTGAAGAGGTTGTAGTTTCTGAGAAGAATGATATGACAGTTGGTGATAAAGACATGACTGTAGGTGAAGCTCCTCTTGAAGATGGTGGCGACTGTGATGTAGACTGTGAAGCTCCTAAAGAAGTTGATTGTGCTACAGCTAATGAAGTTCAAGAAGTAAAAGAAGAGGATGAAGAGACCACTGAAGAAGTAACTATTTCTGAAGAAGATGAAGAAAACGCATTGAAAGATGCACAAGGAGGCATAAATAACTATATGGCCAAAAAATCCGCATTTGATGAACTCTTTGCTAAAGTTATTTCCGAAGACTTTGGTATGGAGGAACAAGACGACCTTAACGCTCTTGGTATCGAAGACGCAACTCCTGACGCTGAACTCGGCGAAGAAGGCGACGACGATGCTAGCGAAGAAGGTGAAGTAACCGTTACTCTTGATAAAGAGCTTGCAAAGACACTTTGCGACCTTCTTCAAGCTGCAATGGGTGAAGAAGAAACTGACGAAGACGCTGACGCTGAAGAAGATGGTTCTTGCGCCGTTCACGGTGACGAAGAGCACGCTGAAGAAGATAACGAAGGTGAGTACAAAGCACACACTACACATGTTGACATGGGTGAGAACAACAAAGTTGGCTCTCCAGAAGGTCTCGGTGGTGAAGGCAAAGGTACTGCTGACGGTGGTAAGTCCGCTGATCAGTCCAAGCTTGGTGATAAGCACGTAGGTGACCAAAAGGTTAACGCGAAGCTTGAAGCTCCAACTACTAAAGTTACTCCTAAGAACAAAGAAGTTAAAGCAGGTTAATTCCTTCTAAACAATTTACAAAGACTCATGGGAAACCATGAGTCTTTTTTTGTATTCCGAACTAAAGGGCATAAATATATATATGCAGACATTCCGAGAGTATTACAATGGTGATAACATGATGAATTCTAATGCTGTTTCCGTTAAGCAAGGTGGTAAGAGCATCATGAGAACCGGTCGTAAGCATGAGAATCTACTACGCAAAGAGTATAAGCATAAATGCCCTCATGTTAGAAACTGTATGCATAATGGTGCACCTATTACTCTAGCAGGTCAGCCTCTTATTAGTGCTCTTCAGATGTACGGTATGGAGTTTAAGCCAGGAGAAACAAACGGCATCGGTAACTCTGATGTTGAGATTGTAATGTTCGAGGATGAAGAAGGTCGCCCTGCAGGTAAGATTCAAAGAAAGGCTGAGTAATGGGTTGTGGAGATGTAAATTGTAAGCCGGAAGACATCATGGCAGCTGCTTCAGCTCCATGCGGTCAATTTATGAATGCCGATAATCAGCAAGCAGAGAAGCTTGTCTTTGATATGGCATATAATGACCTAATTAATAACTTTGGTGTAGAGATTAACTACTATGTTAAGCCGTTTGACTTAACTAAAGCTAACTTACTTTATGGAGAGCATCCAACAGCAATCTATTCTGCTGCTTCTGGTATGCAAATGTATGTAGAACTATCACAAGAGGCTTTAGCTCTATCGCAATTTGGATTCGATCCAGGTGATGAGTTTACTGGCTATGTTCACATTGATACTTTCCAAAGACAGATGAGCTCTAATGAAGCTTATGCTTCTATTGATGATGCTGAACCTAAGTCAGGTGACCTTATTGAAGTAGTTGGTATGGGTTGTGATCGTCCTGGAGGTCGATGCGCTAATGTATATGAGATTACAGAGCGTAGAGAAGAAGATGTAAGCTCCATCAACCCTTTGCTTGGTCATTATGTCTATAGAGTACGTGCTAAGCGCTACGAAAACTCCTTTGAGCCTAATGCTCCTGAAGAGTGTGCTAATGAGCAAGTCTATGATGACTCACAGTTCGGTGTTCTTAGTTCTAATATTCAACAGATGCTTAGTGCTGATGTATCTGATCCTAAGTCATATGTATATGATGTAGATGAAGACTCTAAGAATGATGTTTACGATATGGACGCTAATGATAATGACGTCTATGGAGACTATTACTAAAATTTAAAAGATAAAAAAGCCTGATGGTCTTTCGATCATCAGGCTTTCTTTTGTAAGGATTACTTACCCTTCTTCTTTTTAGTCTGTACCTGCTCGCGTGCTGGTTGTAAGAGCGATTGCACGATAGCATTTACATCAAACATTTCACTAACATCATTATAAGGACACTCATGAATAGCGCCTGTGAAAGTATAATCAAACAAGTAAGAGTCAATAGTACCCTTTGGTAGTTTAACTGGTGGAGTAATGTTGTGGTGAATATTCCAACCGAACAGCTCAGGTTCAGTAGCTACCCATACAACAGTTGAAGGCTTGCCTAGAGCAGCCGCAGCATGCTGAAGAGAAGAGTCAACAAAGAGGCAACGATCAGCGAAGCGCATCATATTAAAGAGCTGCTTCTTAGGTACTTCTTTTTCATAACGAATAACATCATTAAGCTTAGTATGAAAGTCATAACAGATGTGAATGATCTGATAGTGCTCTTTAAGATTGTCTACAATAGCTTGAGCTACTTCAGGGTGAATGTCTCTTGCCCAAGAGTAGTTCTCAGCTTGATGATTCTTACCAGGACCACCAAACGGTTGGAAGAGTAGAATAGGCTTTACCTTCTGAATCTTAGCAACCTCTGGATCAATATAAGCCTTCTCTCTCATGTTGAAGTTCATCTCAGGCATCTCTCCATTGTAAGGTACTCCAATCATCTCACACCAGGTCTTAGCAAGTGACTGCTTCTTACCAATATGTGATGTCTGCTTATAAGGCTCTTGAGCAAATACTTCAGTGTTCTTACCTAAGATATAATCTTCATAGAAGTAAGGTACATTACCTAATCGATAGACTCTATGAACATTCTTATTCATAAGGTATACTTCTGGCCATGCACACACTACAACAATCTTAGTAGAAGGGTGTGCCTTCTTATATGCTTTAACAACGGCAGTGGAAGCTACATGCTTACCTATGCCGCCCTCAATGTTAAAGACTGCAAACTCAGGTGATTTAACGCTCATTACCATATAATTTAATATGATAATGAGGAAAATCAACTCACTAGTAAGTAGTTGGTACGTTATTAGTACGTAACATTAGTGCTTGTAAACGGCGTGCAAGATAATCATGACCAGCTGCTGTAGGGTGCGTATTGTCACTACTTGTATATGCAGCTTGATTGTTTGCTGTAACAACTCCATTTATATCAATGAAGTCTGCTCCAAGAGCTGTTGCACGACCTTGAATATATCCGGATACTGTTGTTAAGTTACTCTCAACACCTACAGGAGTCCATGGACTTGCAAGCATAACTGCTGCTGAACCAAATGTACCAGTTACAGTAGAGTGCCAATTGTTAATACCTGCTTCGATATTAGTCTGGTTAGGGGAAGATTTATCATTATAGCCTAAGCAAGCTAAGATTACAGCTGGGGTACGAGTAAGTACAATTTGGTTAGCCGCTCTATCTGTTGTAGCACTACTACCAGTACTTGACCAACCAGATGAGTTAAGAGAATCAGAATGAACATCCATATCAAGCAAATCAGCTAACTTCTCTACGAAGCTAACACCATATGTACTATTAACTGCAGTACCAAAAGAGTCGGTCATAACTAGAAGCAATGGACGTTCTCTTCTTGTCTCATAAGGCCATACCTGATAGTCACTAACACTTGTATTAGTATAAACACCACCGAAGCCATAACTCTTACCACGAATCTCATATTTACGAACCTTAGCAGTAGTATGACTTAGCTTAAGAAGTCTGTTACTGTAACCAGCAACAGCAAACTCATGAACTGGAACATCGTCAACATAAAACTGAATGGATGATTGAGAGCGCTCAATCTTAATTTCAATCTCATCCGCATCAGAATAGAAAGCAACTGAAAGCTCATCAGTAGAATTACCAGAAGTTGGCTTATAATAGTTACCTTGAACGGAAGCTTCAACAGGACCATATGTAACAGCATCCGCACTAAAATATAAAACTGAGCTACCGAATGTTGAACTTGTACCTGATACATCAGCAACGGTAACAACTTCAGCACTATCAGTATCGAATAGCTGATCGATGTTAACTCCACCAGAGAGAATGTTTCCTGTTGCGTCTACATCTCCTGTGAATACCCCTGCCCATCGTTGACTAGAAGCGCCGATATTAAATGCGTCAGCGGATCGAGGGAGAATAGTTTTGCTCTCAGCAACTCCAAATCCATCGACAGAGAAATTCCTAGCGCCATTAGTTTGCACCTCTAACGCGTATTGACTTCCGACAGTTGGCGTGTCGAATATAGCACCTTGCGCAGACAACGCGACGAACTCAGGTGAATCTGTTGTGTTAAGATCTTGGTCGTAGCTGCTACCTCCACCACCTGAGCCCCATGAAGCACTATTGGCTGCTACTGTTGTAGTTGTACCATTCCATGCTGTAGTGCAAACAGCATCAAGACATACACAAACTGTTCCAGACGAACCACCACCTGTTATTCCTACTCCAACACAAATACCTTCAACATCACCTACACAATTAAGACCAGCACATGAGCTTTGATCCCAGCTACCACTATTGGATTGTACTGTAGTGTAGTTACCATCCCAGCAAGCACTAGTTGCTGCAAGAGTAGAATGTGCACCATTAAAAGCATCAAAGCAATTGTTATCCATTGCAATGTTAATGCTGCCTGATGTACCACCACCAACAAGGCCGCTACCTGTTGTTATACCTGTAATGTTACCTTCAGCGGTGCCACCGATCGCAGAAGCACTCACATATTTAGTACAGCTACCCTGCACGATTGGTACAAGCTCGTTGCCACATATGCTACTAGCTTCCGGAAGTTCACTGATTTTAATACCTGCCATACCTTTATTTAATCAAAAAGCAGTTGATTATTGTAAGGAACATAGCTATAATTAAATTAATAAAATAATGAAAGCTCCAATTACATTCGACGAACCGTCGCATACATATACTCATAATGAGACCGGTGAGAGGTATACATCTGTTACTACGCTATTAGGTAAGTACAAGAAGCCATTTGACTCTGAAGCAACGTCGTTACGAGTTGCAGAACGTGAAGGAGTATCGCAGGAATGTGTCCTTGAGATGTGGGAGAAGGAAAAGAATCGCGCATGTGATCGAGGTACAGAGATTCATAAGTTGCTTGAGGACTATATCTCGTTTGGTGAAGAGCAGGCAGATTGGGGTTGGTTGTTTAAGACTTACGATAAGTGTGCAGGTTGGAATGTAGATAAGTATAAGAAGGTTCTTTGTGAGCAGCTAGTATGGAGTGAAGAGTTTAAGATCTCCGGTCTTGCTGATCTATTCTACATTCACTCTGATAATACATTTACTATCGGAGACTTCAAGACTAATAAGCGCTACCGTTTCAGTTCTAACTATAAGGATTGGATGCTCGAGCCTCTCGATCACCTTCCTGTATGTGAGCATTCTACTTACGGTATGCAGTTATCCATCTATGCATATCTATATGAGCAGATGACTGGTATGAAATGTCGTAAGCTTGTTATCTATTATCTTAATAAAGACCGCTTTGTAGCTCATCATCCTAACTATATGAAGGCAGAAGTAAAGGAGTTGTTCAAGCATTTCTATTATAATGGTAGGAAGTAATTGATTAAGAGCGAATGGAGTATAAATAAAACCGTAATAGACTAATGAAGAAAAGCACCTTAATTAATAAGTTTGAAAATAAAATTGATTCAACACTTGATGCCTTGTATGAAGTTCGTGATGTAATAGCCACTACAGATGACTATGAGCTTGATGAGATTGTAAACGAGATGGTTGAAGACCTTGAAGTTGAAATCGCTGATGCAGCTGAAAAGGTTATCGAGGCTATTGATAAAGCTCTTGACTAGTATACAATTCGTATATGAAAACTAAAGTACTTATCTTAGGTAAAGGTTATGTCGGTAGCTATGTCTACGCTAACATGGCTCTGAATCCTAGTATTGATGTAGAAGCTCTATCTAAGGCTGAGCTAGATTATACCGATGAGTACTACCTTCGTGATTACATGAAGGAGAATAGAGTTGACTACCTTATCAACGCTCAAGGCTTTACTGGTCGACCTAATGTAGATCAAGCCGAAGAAGAGAAAGAAGCTTGTTGGAAGTATAACGTTCAAGTTCCATTGATGTTCAATACTATCTGTAGAGAGCTTCATGTACAACCTATTCATATTACTTCTGGTTGTATCTTTACCGGCTACGATAAGGCATGGAGTGAGATTGATGAGCCTAACTTCGGAGTATTCAATCCTGATTCATCCTTCTACTCTACAAGTAAGCATGCATTTGAGTCGGTAAGTGATAATGGTATCACTATTCGTATTCGTATGCCCTTCTGTGATATACTTCACGATAGGTCTTACCTTACTAAGATTCATAAGTATGATAACCTTATTGCCGCAGTCAATTCAAAGACTTATATTCCTGAGCTTGTAGACTTTATTGAGTGTATTGTTGAAGAAGGTCGTATAGGTCATGATGTTGTTCACTTTACCAATCCAGAGCCTCTCGATACAGGAGGAGTGATTGATCTTATGAGAAGCTTCGAGCTTGAGAACCTTAACTGGTCTTGGGTTGATATTGAAGAGCTTGATCTTGCTGCTGGTAGATCTAATTGTATTCTAGATACTACAAAGGTTAAAGAAGAGTATGGTTATATTCTCTCTACTGAAGCAGAAGCACTTAAAAAGGCTCTTGGTGCCATTACTGCTTGATTAAATAAGTATGTATGAGCCTAATAACATTTGAAAATCACAATCTTGACTTCAAGGTCTCCTTGATTAAGATGCGACGCAAGCTAGATGGTGAGCGTATTAAAGAGGTTGTTCAAGATGTTATTGAGCTTAATAATGGATCTATATTAGACTTAGAGTTTTCAGAGAGTTCTCTCTCTATGGGCATTAAAGGTGCCATTGCAGTATCTAATGATAACAAGATACTTGACCGTTTCGATATCACTACAAATAGCCCTGATGATCTATATGTAGCTTTTGAGATTAATGATCTAGAGCTAGCAGAAATAGACTTTCCAGAAGAACAAAAAGTAAGTAAAGCAATCTGTCTTGTATCTGGTACAGTCGCTAAATCAAATGGACCTATTAAGAATGCTGTTGTGTTCCAATTTGAGGAAGCTTTTGTAGCAGCAACTAAACTAACACAATGCCAATACTATGATGGTAAGGGAGCTGATATTGGCTTAGGTGAGATTCTTAATGATACAACTGCTTTTGAATTAGCGGAAGCGTTTAATAGACAGATTTATAAGCTTAAGTCAGAAGAGAGAATTGTAGCTCCTGGTTCAAATCAGCCTAGCACACGTCACAATATTAAGATTCAAGACAAGCATAATGTATCTGTGTATGATGCATTACAAAAAATGGTTAAGGAGTCTGGTGCGTTTGGTCAGACAAGCTTCGTCGGTGAAGTAGGTAGAACGCCTTATATGCGCTTTGCTAATGCTATTGGTACTGATGGTGATGTTAAGAGATTGCTTAAGTTTGATGCCTTTCTAACTGATAAGCACGTTGAGTTTGTTACAGCTGTTAAAGCCGGCTCTACAACTGGCGACTATTCTGATGTATATACAGAGAAGTTTTTCCTAGGACCATTTGCAGATGCTTTATCAACAGACCCTAACGCCTCAATCAATAATAGAATTGAGGACTATAACATAGTAAGAGCTGATATTTCAGCGTTGAGACAAAAAGTGTGGGGTGACTATAATGTTAATAACTCTTTACCAATTACTGACCCGGGTCGTGTTGCTATTGTACATAAGTCTTTCTTTGATCTACAAATTGAGTTCATTGAAAGAGAGCTTGGTGGTGAAGATCTAGAGTGTCACCTACCACTTCTACCTGGTGCAGAACTCAGAGACTTTCACTTCGATGCCAATACCCTCTCTACTGAGCTTAACGCACAATCATCTATCGAGCAGGTTAATCAGAAGATATCTAATATAGTAATGAAGAGCTTTATAACTCTCAACGAGTCAATTACCTTTACTGTTAAGGGTGCTGTATATAGAGAGCCAAATAAGTTCATTTGGATTGAGCGTGGTGAAGAGGAGGAAGACTATAAGAAGCTTTGGTATGTCAATAGCGTTAGCCATAAGTTTAAAGATGGTCAGTACAGAACAAAGATTGTAGCTAATAAGATCTTCGGTGATACTTCATTAAAGGCTCTTTTAGCTAATAAAATCAGTTGATTATTGTGTGATCATACATTAATATATATGTATGCGATACAGCCCTTTAGTCGACTCCCATAAGAGTAATGTGTATAAGCAGATTAAGTCTGTTAATTTCGGTAAGGAAGTAGTTGCATTTACAGCAGGTAACTTTGATATTATCCATCCAGGATATACCGCTACGTTCGAAGAGGCTAAAAGACATTGCGATAAGTTCATTGTCTTCTTGCATGGTGATCCATCCTCTACACGTAATACAAAGTACAAGCCAGTAGTACCTTACTATGATCGTTATAAGATGCTCATGTCTATTAGGCATATTGATGAGGTCTATATGTATCAGACAGAAGAAGAGCTCTTAGAGCTTATGAAGACCTTTAAGCTTGATGTTCGTATCTTAGGAGAAGATTATCTTGGTAAGCCCTTCACAGGTGATAAACTTCTGCATGAGGTTATTTACACTACAAGATCGCATGAGTGGAGTACAACAAAGTTTAAAAATAGAATCGCTGCAATGACCTTCTTGCAGAATGATGAACTAAGAGAGACCTTAGAAGGTATTGAGCCTGGTTCGTGGTTTGCTAATAGAATTCTCGAGGGTAACTTCGAAGCGATAGAAAAATGAAACATAAAAAAAATTACTTAGTAACTGGCGCTGCTGGTTTTATTGGCTCGCATGTTGTAGATGAACTACTCAAGCGTGAAGACATACTTAATGTTTACATCATTGACAAACTTGGTATGGGTTCAGATATAGAGCACGTCTCTCTCGATAAACGTGTTAAGTTTATTCACGAGGATATTGCTTTGGATAGTGCGTATGAGTATCTTCCAAAGATAGATTACATCCTTCACCTCGCAGCTGAGTCTCATGTTGATCGTTCTATTACTGACCCGCTTGCTTGTATTACTAGCAACGTTATGGGAACTGGAAAGATTCTCGAGCTAGCGCGTGTCGATCAAGCAAGACTCGTTCATATCTCAACCGATGAAGTCTATGGCCACCTTCAGTTAGACGAGCCAGCCTTTACCGAAGACACTAACCTTGCTCCACGGAGCCCTTACTCTGCTACTAAGGCAGGTTCTGATCTATTAGTTCAGTCTTATATTACAACCTTTGGTATCGATGCATCCATTACTCGATGCTGTAATAACTATGGACCAAGACAAGCTAATGAGAAGCTCATCCCTACTGTGATTGGCAAGCTGCTCAAAGATGAACCTATTCCTATCTATGGTAATGGTCAGAATATTCGAGAGTGGATTCATGTTACTGATCATGCTAAAGCAATCTTAGAGGTGTTGCATGAAGGAGAGAGTGGAACTGTTTATAACATTCCTGGTAGCCTTCACCTTACTAATCTCGAGATTGTTGATAAGATTATTGAGAAGGTTCTCGTGTTTAAACCAGAGATTAATCCATCAATTGAGTTTGTATCAGATAGAGCTGGTCATGATTTCAAATACTCTGTCAGCACTAAACATTCATTAAGATCTGTTAAAGATCAACGATCCTTTGATTTAACTGATACTGTAGAATATTACTTGAAAAAACTAGTTGATTAGTCTCTGAAAGCAGCCATAATATATGTATGAGTAAGAAGAGTTTTCCTACAAAGCCATTTAAGTTTGGCAAGTTTGTTGTAGAATATCGTGACGAGGCAAAGAGTCCTGTTCACTTTCTCAAAGAAGAAATCAATACTGAAGAAGATGCAGATGCTGCAGTTACTAAGCTCGAAGAAGAAGGTAAGGTTAAGGTGACTGTAAAGCAGATCGGATAAGGAACTCCGATATAATTAGGTATGAAAAAGACGTACCAAGTGTATTGTTTTGTTGGCGGAGCAAACGAGAGAGTCGCTCTATTTGAGAGTACTGATTTTGATGAATGTGCTAAAGTCTGGGAAGAATATGAGCGCAATCCTAAGAAGGCTAACCGCGTCACGCGAGACTATCTTCGAGGCTGGGGTCCTGGAGTTGACGGCTTCTACATTGGAGAGAGGAAGCATGATGGAACGATGGCGTTTCTCACTTAAGGAACTCTGATATAATTAGGTATGAACAATGACATTGACCATCAGGAGCATGAAGTAGTTACTACTGATGCACAGCTCATTCAGATACTTAATAAGCAGCTCGTAGAGGTTCTAGGACAGCTTAGAGAGAAAGAAGAGGAATGCTCTGAGTTGATTGAGCTTCACATCCAGAAGGATGAATTCATTAGAGACTTGAAGACATCTAAAGGAACTCTGATATAATTAGGGTAGAGAGAAACTATTATGGTAATACTAGAACCGTCACAAGGCATCAAGAAATATACCGGCATCGACTTCGATGTGTTAGGTGATGTTATCTCTATGCTCTATATGAACTGTCATCGCAAGCCGGTTGACTTTGTATGTAAGATACATAAGAGTCGAGATCCTGGTGTCAGTCAAGTAACTTACTCTGATGATGCTAAGTCTGGATCTAGGTTTGAGATGATGCTCGATCAAACTACTCGACCTACTCGTAAGTTTATCTTTGGTACTATTCTACATGAGCTTCGGCATTGTTGCCAGCTTAATATCTGGAACTACTGGTGCGACGATACTGCTAAGTTCAAGACGTTCGATGACTATTGGGATTCGAAAGAGGAGAAAGATGCTCGTAAGGCTGAGAAGATGACCGCGATTGTTATCAAGATGTATGATAATGCGATGAAGGCTAAGAAGTTGTATAAGGAGTATGGCTTAACTAAACTAGGATGATGAATGAGACTTTAGACGATATGACCTTCATACACAGGAAGGTATTTAGTGATCCTGGAATGGAGAATGCTGGAACTCTAGTTCATATTTATTACAAATATAATCAAGAAAAGAACAACATTTTAGTTGAAGATTACAGCATCCACTTTATAATAGATGGAGTAGTAGGTGCTAATGTTGCTGATAAGGAAGACTTAATTAGTGATGATTTGTATAAACTCTTATTTAAGAAGGCTTATCAAG
>UEXN01000317.1_pt1 | contig 49492 bp, 48 predicted proteins | sample 1796711 | NCBI WGS metagenome assembly UEXN01 (sample SAMEA4772470, study PRJEB27181) | metagenome | reverse complement strand
CGGGCCAGCACCCGTTTAACGTTGCCGTCGAGGATGGGAGCGCGAATGCCGCGGCTCTGGGCAAGGATAGCCCCAGCCGTGGAGGGGCCGATGCCGGGGAGTGTGGCCACTTCTTCTACGGTGTTGGGGAAATCACCTGCGTAGTTCTCCAGTAATTGCTGCGCACATTTGTGGAGGTTGCGGGCGCGGGCGTAGTAGCCGAGGCCGGTCCACAGGTGTAGGACTTCATCCTGTTTGGCCAGCGCCAGCGTTTTGACATCCGGAAAGTGCTCCATGAACCGCTGGAAGTAGGGAATCACCGTGTTCACTTGGGTTTGTTGCAGCATGATTTCCGATATCCACACCTGATAAGGCGTGCGAGGGTGCTGCCAAGGAAGGTCTTGGCGGCCATGCTGGTCGTACCAGTCGAGCAGCGCCTGGCTGAAATGCTCGGGACTCAATGAGTATTTAGGCATGGACTTCCGGGTGGGTAGGTAGGGCGGAAGCGATTGTCGTCTGCTTCCGCCCGGTTTCGGTTTGGCTTTTATGGGTTGCCTGATGCGTGACGCCTGCAGCGTTTCTTAATCAAACAGGCTCTTGAGGCCGTCCTGGAGTTGTTTATTGATTTCATCTTTGGCTTTTTTCTGGGCGGCATCCTTGAGGACTTCTTCAGTGGTGTCGCCCTCGCCTTCGATGCCGAGTTTGTCTTTCAACTTGTCCTTGGTCGCGTTGGCGGCGACCTGTTTACCGATGTCTTTGAAGCCGTCCTTGTCCGGCCCGCACCATTTAGCGGGGCTGCCGCCCAGGTTGCCTTTACAGCGCAGTGGCCAAGTGGTGCCTTGCAGATACTTGGATGTGCCCAGCTCTGGCGATTGCATACCAATTTGCAGATCGAAGTCTTGGTTAAGGATATTCATCCAGCCGTTACCACTCAATTCGCCCTTGCTGAGGGTGGCATTGAGGCTGTCGAGGTGGGCCACGTTCTTATCCAGCCGGGCCTTGGTTTTAAGGTCAAGAATCTTGGTGTCTTCAGACAGTGCGGAAGGTAGCTTGCCAGATTCCTGGCCGGGAATAAGGGCGGTGGTCAGGCCCTGAAATTGACCCATCATGTCGTTTATGCCGCCCACCAGAGTGTCGTACAGGTTTAGGCCGCGCACAGTGGCGTCAGCCAGACTTAGATCGACATTGCCCTTGGCGGAGTTCATCAGCGCTTTTTCACTGTTGCCACTCGCGCTGTAGCTGCCGGACATGGAAAAAATACCCTTGGCGAGATCGTCGTCGAGTGCCATCTGGGCGATGGGCTGAATTTGTACGCTGCTGATTTTGTTGGTGGCCGAGAGTTTCGGGGTGCTGCCGGAGGCATTTAGCGTGGCGTTGGCGCTGAAACTGCCGCCCAGGGTGTTGCCGGTGGCTTGGGTTAATTTGAGGACGCCGTTGTTGGCGGTCACCGCAAATTTCATATCGCTGGCGCTGATGCCGCCATAGTTGAGATTGCCGATGGCCAGTTTACCGTCTACCAGTAATGGGCGAAGCGTGTCCACGGGGATCAATTCTGCGTCGCTGAGGCTATTGGTGCCGCCGGTTTTGCCGCCGCCAGGTGCTGCGGTTTCAGTGTCGCCGCTGGCGGGAGGCATGTAGCCGTCCAAGGTGATTTTATCGAGCGCCAGATCAAAGACGATTTTTCCACTTTCCAGGCTGGCCAGGCCAGCGCTACCACGGAAGGTGCTGTCATCCAGGGTTACGGTGAGCGGGCTGGCCATGACGCTGCCGGGCTCGCCGCCCAAGGTGGCATCCAGGGTAATGTTGCTCAGCGCATGGCTGTCGGTGGTTTCGATGGGGGCTTCGCCAATGGCTTCCAGTACCTTGTTGGCATTGAAAGGCGCGGTGGCCAGTTTGCCGCTGAGCTGCATGTCACCGGTGAGTGCAGTGATCTCAACATTGCCTTTAGTCTCTGTGCCGGCGGCTTGCAGCAGGAAATCCTTAATGGAGGCAGTGTCTTCCTCTAGGTTTAACTCAACATTCTGTTCCAGGTGCACATCCACCGGCATGGTGGTGGCGCCAGCGATGTTGGCATCCAGTGTCATCGGATTGAGGAGGAAATGGTTGTTGTCGAGATCGGCGGATAAAACGGTGTCCAAATTCATGTCCACTCGCATGTCGCTTTGGTCTTGATAGCGCAGGGATAGCTGGAGGGGAAAAGGCTCGTCCAGGTTTACGTCTTGTGCGTTCAGATTGAAGTGCTCGACCACTATATCCGTGCTGTCAGCGGTATTGCGGTAGCGGACCTTGCCATCGCTGACCACAACCGTGGGGATAGTGAGGGGGATATCGAAGCTGCTGCTACCCTCCTCTTCGTCGGTCGGTTCCTCCGCCTTTGCCGTGTCTTCTGCGGGTGTTTGCGGGCCGATTTGTTCCCAGTTGGCGCCATCAGGGCCATCAACCAAATTGACATTCAAACCAGCCAGAGTAATGCCATCCATTTCCACCTGACCATACAGCAGTGGTAGTACAGCGACGCTGACACTGGCCTCATCAAGGGCAGCAAATAGTGCCTCTTCATCGGCGATACGCGCTTCTGTGCGGCCCAGGCTGACGCCTAGAGAGGGCCAGAACTGCCAGGCCAGGTCGCCCTGAATATCTAAGGTCAGGTTGGCCTGCTCTTGCGCCTGCTTCTCGATCTCTGGCTTAAATTCGTTGGGGTCAATCACCTGCGTGATCACAAAAACAGCAATAGCTAATAGCACAATGATGGCAAACAAAGTGATCAGCAAAATTTTTAACAGGCGTCCCATGGAGCACTCCTTGCGCGTTGGTCATTGGATCGTGATTATAGCAGTGGGAATTCACTGACCATACCGTAGCATTATTCGTGATTGTTATTGTGAAGTTAGGGGGGGGAGCGTTTGCGAAAGTTCCATGTTGCTGTCTTGATGCTGTTACTTATGGTTGGGGCAATAGTGCGTGCTGAACCTATTGCACTTGCTTCGGCAGGTGACAGTGTTCAGCTGGGGGCCCGGGTCGAAGTGCTGGAGGACCCGGAAGGAAACTGGACCTTGAGTCAGGTCCGCGACCAGTTCGCCAGCCGGTTTCGCAAAAACGACAGTGATACGCTGAACTTTGGCTTCACCAAAAGCACTATCTGGCTGCGTTTTCAGGTGAATGCCAGCCAGATGGATGGGCGTAGCTGGTTTCTGGTAGAGCGCTACCCCATTCTCGATGAGCTGACGCTGTTTGTGCCGCAACCCGATGGTGAATTCCGCAAGTATGCAGTGGGCGATACTCGTTCATTCGGACGCCGGCCCATGGATCACCGTGCTTTCGTGTTCAACTTGGAGGTGCTGCCTGACGGGGTGAGTGAGTACTACATCAAAGTACGCGGCAAAGGCGCGCTGAATATGATGCCTATGCTGTACAGCGCCAAGGGGCTGGTGGAATACACCTATTTGGAGCAGCTGTTACAGGGGCTGTTTTACGGTTCCCTGGCCATCATGTTGATTTACAACCTGCTACTGTTCTTGTCTCTACGTGACAATGTGCATCTGCATTTTGTGGTGTTTCTCACCGGGGTGCTGTTCTTCAATATTTGCGTTAGTGGCTTTGGGCTCCAGTATCTATGGCCGGATAACCCCAAAGTGAACGAATATTTCTGGCTGACCACGTATATTTGCGGGTTGTCACTGGCGCTGTATTCACGGCAGTTCCTGCAGCTGGCTCAACGTTTTCCTCGGTATGATCGGTTGCTAAACCGCTACTTGATCCTGATCGGGCTGGCGTTCTTGCTACAGTGGGTGATCCCGCCACCGTATTCCTATCACTTGTCCACGGCGGTAGTGATGATAACGGTAGTGCTGTTCAGTTGGTTGGGCTGGGTGGTCTGGCGGCAAGGGTTCCGCGTGGCGAGGCTGTATGTGTTGGCCTGGTCCGTATTCCTGCTCACCGTATTTCTGTATGCCTTGGGCAACCTGGGGTTAATTCCCTATAGCGTGATTGTTCCTTATCTCCTGCATTTTGGTGCGCTGTGGGTGGTGGTGATGTTGTCGCTAGCGCTGGGCGACCGGATCCGGTTTCTGGAAAGTGAGCGCAAGCAGTTGTCTGTGGAGGCGCAGCAAAATCTGCAGCGGCATCTGGCGGATATTGAGCAGATGAACCAGGATAAATCCATGTTCCTGCAATATATCAGCCATGAACTGAATACCCCGATCAATTGGATTGGCGCGGCGGACTCCCTGGGGCAATCCGGGCAAGGTCAGGGCGACAAAGACGTGGACGTATGGGCCATGGTGCGCAAGGGGCAGCGGCGGCTTACCGGTATCGTCAGCACGTCGTTGCGCTACTTCGACCTTTCCGACCGTCATCAGCCGCCGCTACAGGGAGGTTGCCAACCCATCTGGATTCTGGATGCCATTTTGCGTGATCAGGCCACGCGGATTGAGACGTGCGGGGTGGCGGTGCGCAATCGTGTTTCTCCGAATCTGCAAGTGCGTGCCAGCGAAAGTGAACTGAGTGAAGTGCTGACCATGGCGCTGGATAATGCCCTGCGATTCAGTGCTGAGGGCGATAGTGTGGAGATCAGTAGTGCCGTGGATGTGCCGGCGGGGCATGCAGAGCTTTGTATTCGCGATGAGGGTAAGGGCGCCACGGCGGATCAGTTGGAGCATATTCTAGAGCCGTTCTTCGTGATGGGGTCACGGCACCATGAAGAAGGGTTTGGCCTGTCCTTGGCCATGGCGCGGGTGATGATTGAACAGGTTGGCGGGCTGCTGTGGGCTGAAAGTGCGGGACCCGGGCGGGGGTTCGCGCTGCATATCCGGCTGCCGTTGGCCCAGTTATAGCGTCTGTTTTGTCTGGCAGTGATCCGGGCGTGCCAGTGTTTCTCCTAGTTGCTGACCGATCAAACGTAGGAAATCCTTACCGACGCCACGCCCTTGAGTGGCAGGGTGCACCACCATCCAGGCCAGTTGGGGCTGCTTTTCTTCTATGAGTGCAATAGCGACACGCTGGCCATTGAAGTGGGCGGCGAACAACCGCCCTTGTCCGCTGGCAACCGCATCGGCTAGCTTCTGGCGGTATTGCGGCGCATCGCGGAGTACCTTGGCAAAGGCCTCACACTGATTTTCGCTAAGGGCATGGGCTTCTACGCTGATCGGCATCTGTCCTCTCCGCTGGTTAGGTCCTGTTGGGGTGCGTATAATAGCCGGTCCGATGCCTGGGAGGTATAGATGAGCAAGCGAAGCGCTACCGTAGAGCGCAACACCCTGGAAACCCAGATTCAAGCCACTATCAATCTGGATGGTACCGGCCAGTGCACGCTGGATACGGGTTTGCCGTTCCTTGAGCACATGCTGGATCAGGTGGCCCGTCATGGCCTGGTTGATTTGGATATCAACGCAAAGGGTGACCTGCACATCGATGCCCACCACACGGTGGAAGATATCGGTATCACTCTTGGGCAGGCTTTCGCCAAGGCCATTGGTGACAAGAAAGGCGTTCGCCGTTACGGCCATGCCTATGTGCCGTTGGATGAAGCCCTGTCACGGGTGGTGCTGGACCTGTCTGGCCGGCCTGGGCTGGAGATGTTTGTGGAATTTACGCGAGGCAGCATTGGCGGCTTTGATGTGGATCTGTTCTATGAATTTTTCCAGGGCTTCGTGAACCACGCCATGATTACTCTGCATATCGATAACCTGCGGGGCAAAAACGCGCACCACCAGGCCGAGACCGTCTTTAAGGCCTTTGGCCGTGCGCTGCGTATGGCCGTAGAGCCTGATCCTCGTATGGATGGTATTACGCCCTCCACGAAGGGCACCCTGAGCGAAAGTGGCGATAGCCAGTAAGTAGCCCAGTAGCAATTACAAGGACAGCCCCGAGTATGAGCGAAGTCGTTGCCGTTATTGATTACGGAATGGGTAACCTGCACTCCGCAGGTAAGGCGCTGGAGAAAGTCGCCGATGGCCAGAAAATCATTATTACCGGCGATCCGGCGCAGGTGCGTGCAGCGGACCGGGTGGTTTTTCCTGGTGTGGGTGCTATTCGTGACTGCATCGCGGTTCTGAAAGACACCGGCCTGGATCAGGCCATCCGTGATGTGGCGGCGGCGGGCAAACCGCTGTTGGGCATCTGTGTCGGGATGCAGGCAATGATGGCCCGTAGTGAAGAAAATCGCGGGGTGGATTGCCTGGGCATCTTCGACGGCCAGGTGACTTTTTTCGGTGAGCAGTTCAGCGATACCGGTGTTCGCTTGAAAGTGCCGCACATGGGCTGGAACCAGGTACAGCAGTGCATGGCCCATCCTATGTGGGCCGGTATCGACAACCATACCCGGTTTTATTTTGTGCACAGTTACTGCGTCACCGGCCTGCCCGATGACGCTGTGGCTGGGCGCTGTGATTATGGTTTGAGTTTTGCGGCAGCCGCTGTTCAAGGCAACGTGTTTGCGGTGCAGTTCCACCCGGAAAAAAGCGCGGATGCAGGCCTGGCCCTGTTGGAAAACTTCCTGCGCTGGCAGCCATAAAAGACAGCAGGCTTGCACGCTAGGGTTTCTCTCTACGGTGTTCGCATAACAGGCGCGGCGGGGGAGGGATGCCGATTTCCATGAATTTAAATGAAGAGATTCTGATGCTACTGATTCCCGCCATCGATCTGAAAGACGGTAAATGTGTACGCCTTAAGCAAGGGCGGATGGAAGACGATACGGTGTTTTCCGAGGATCCGGTGGCCGTTGCCAGCCATTGGGTGGAGCGGGGTGCTCGCCGCTTGCATCTGGTCGATTTGAATGGGGCCTTTGCCGGTGAGCCGGTGAACGGCGATATCGTTAAAGCGATTGCCAAGGCGCACCCGGATTTACCGATCCAGATTGGGGGCGGCATCCGCAGCCCGGAAATCATTCAGGCTTATCTGGATGCCGGGGTGCAGTGGGTGATCATCGGCACCAAGGCCGTGAATGAGCCGGCTTTCGTGAAAGCCATGTGCGAGCAGTTCCCCGGCCACATTATCGTGGGTCTGGACGCGAAAGACGGCAAGGTGGCCACCGATGGCTGGGCCAATGTCACCGATGTGGAGGTGATCGACCTGGCGAAACAGTTCGAGAACGATGGGGTTTCTGCCATCGTCTACACCGACATCAGCCGTGATGGCATGTTGCAGGGGGTGAATGTGGAGGCCACTGTGCGCCTGGCCCAGTCCATGTCGATCCCGGTGATCGCCTCCGGCGGCATTACCAATCTTGATGACGTGCGCAACCTGTGTGCAGTCGCCGATCAGGGCATCAGTGGTGCTATCACCGGCCGTGCCATCTACGAAAACACCCTGGATTTTGCCGACGGTCAGGCATTGTCCGATGAGTTGAGCGGCGCCTGAGCGCCGGGGACGTATTATGGGTTTAGCCAAACGCATTATTCCGTGTCTGGATGTGGACGCCGGCCGAGTGGTCAAGGGCGTGCAATTCGTGGATATCCGTGACGCCGGTGACCCGGTGGAAATTGCCAAGCGTTATAACGACGCCGGGGCGGATGAAATTACCTTTTTGGACATCACCGCCAGCCATCAAGAGCGCGATACCACCCTTCACACGGTGGAACAAATCGCCAGCCAGGTGTTTATCCCGCTGACCGTAGGTGGCGGTGTGCGCGCGCTGGAGGATATTCGTAACTTGCTGAATGCCGGTGCCGACAAGGTGGCGATCAACTCTGCAGCGGTGCATAACCCGGAGTTTGTTCGTGAGGCCGCGGAGCGGTTTGGTTCCCAGTGTATTGTGGTGGCGATTGATGCGAAAAAAGTCAGCGCGGAAAGCGATACCCACCGCTGGGAAATCTTCACCCACGGCGGTCGTAAACCCACTGGGTTGGATGCGGTGGAATGGGCCCGGAAAATGACCGACTACGGCGCGGGTGAAATTCTGTTAACCAGCATGGACCGCGATGGCACCAAGAATGGTTTTGACCTTGCCCTGACCCGCGCCATTGCCGATGCGGTCCCGGTCCCGGTGATTGCCTCTGGCGGGGTTGGCAACCTGCAGCATCTGGTCGATGGTGTGCAGCAGGGCGGTGCTGATGCGGTGTTGGCGGCGTCGATTTTCCATTTTGGGGAGTATTCGGTACAGCAAGCCAAGGAGTTTATGCAGTCCGCCGGCGTGGAAATGCGCCTAGACTAATCGGTGTTTTTCTTCTTGGGCGAGCCAACCTTCCTGGCACCTGCTTTGATCGTTGCGTATTGACTAATAAATGAGCCTCGTTTTTCTTTCGGCTTGGGGATAATGCTGCCCTCCGCCGTTATGGCGTGCGGATGTTCGTGTTCGGTTTCTTGAGGATCGATTTATGACAAATTGGGCGGTATCGGAAAAAGCGGATTTTAGGACCCGGCGTTAATGTTGTGCTCGATGGTGGCTGTGGTCACCGCTGGGGTGCTAAGCAAGGAGGATACGGGCACTACATCGATGCCGGCCTCTTCCATTAACGGTAGAACCTGTTGCAGATAATGTACGGTTTCCGGATACGGGTGGCCGATAGCGATAGCTTGGCCGCGCTGCCGGGCTAGCCGAATTAGTCGATTAAATTGTTGATTGATGTTGATCAGGTCGCGTTCGTTATCCAGAAAAATATCGCGTCCAGCGTTAGGTAGTCCCACTTGTTGGGCCACCTGCTGCGCCACCGTGTGGCTGCTGGTGCGGCTGTCCACAAAGAAAAGCCGGTGCACTTTTAGTTCGGACATTAACCAACCCATGGTTTGTGTCTGTTCGGTGAGCGCGCTGCCCATATGATTATTCAGCCCGCGGGCTTGTGGAATTTGGCTTAGAGCCTGGCGAACGGCATCCAGGAACTGAGGTTCATCCATTCCATTTTGCAGGCCACCACGGTCGAGCTTTAGGTGGCCTTGCGTGGCCATAGGCATGTGCACCAGCACTTCCTTGCCCACCAGGCTAGCCCGTTCCGCGAGTCGGCGCCCGTGGGGAGAAAAAGGAATGACGGCACAGGTCACCGGCGCGGGCAGATCAATAATGGCCTGCCCTTGTTGGCGGCTGTAGCCTAGGTCGTCGATGATAATCGCAATGCGTGGCGTTGCCAGGCTGCGAACACTGATTATTAATAGCCCGACCAAAAGCAGACCCAAAGCCAGTCTACGTTTTGCCATCAGGGTGTGGCTGGGCGCTGGGCAAGGACGACGCCTTTAAGGATCGAGAGCGCCTGGGCCAGGGCGTAATCTTCCTGAACCAGGGAGCTGCCTTCTTCTTGCTTATCGCTGTCCCCGTTTTCGTTATCTAGATGGCGGGGCAGGTCGGCTTCGCGCAAATATATGTCTTTACGCACTTCAAGTTTAGTGACTACGTCCACCGCAATGTCAGGCGCAATGCCTTCCGCCTGGATAGAGCGACCTTTTGGGGTGTAGTAACGGGCGGTGGTGAGCTTAAGGGCACGGTCCTTACTCAAGGGCAGTACCGTTTGCACTGAGCCTTTGCCGAAAGTGCGGTTGCCCACCACAATGGCGCGTTCCTGGTCTTGCAGGGCTCCGGCGACAATTTCCGAAGCGGAGGCGCTGCCGCCGTTGACTAATACAACCAGGGGGTTGCTGTTGAGTGCGTCGCCGGGGCGAGCATTAAAATCGGTACGGCTCGCCTTATCTCGCCCCTGGGTATAAACCACCAGGCCGTTATCCAGAAATAGATCGGTGACTTCAACGGCGCCATTCAGTACGCCACCAGGGTTGTTGCGCAAATCGAGGATCAGGCCGTTAAGGGGGGCGTCCTTGCTGAGCTTTGCCAGTTCTTTACGGGCATCGTCACCCGTATTGTTTTGGAACTGGGAGATGCGCAGATAGCCAAGACCTGGTTCGAGCATTTTTGATTTCACGCTGTGGGTCTGGATGCGATCGCGCTTGAGGTTCATCTGGCGCGGTTTTTCTTCGCCTTGACTGAGAACCATTAGATCGATTTTGCTGCCGATTTCTCCGCGCATTAGTTCAACGGCTTCGCCCAGTGATAGCCCTTTCACAAAAGTGTCGTCGATCTTGAGAATCAGGTCACCGGCTTGAATGCCGGCCTTGCTGGCGGGGGAGTCATCCACTGGCGCGATCACTTTAACGAAGCCGTCTTCCATGGTGACTTCAATGCCTAGGCCGCCAAACTCCCCGGTGGTGGTGACCTGCAAATCCTCGAACTGGTCCGGGGTCAGGTAATTGGAGTGTGGATCCAGATCGTGCAGCATGCCGCGAATGGCACTTTTCAGGAGCTCACCGTCATCCACCTCTTCAATGTAGGTGGCGCGAATACGCTCCATGACCTCGGCAAAGGCGCGCAGCTCATCTACCGGTACGCCCTGTTGGCGAGCCTGCTCGTCCAGAGCTGGGTCTTGGGCATGAAGAGCGGTGATAGGGGTAAGGACAAGCAAGCTCGAAATCAATACAGCACGGAGCGTGGGCAGGATGGTGGTTGGCATTCAGTATCCCCTGCGAGCACAGAAAAGGTATGCGCGCGTTTCAATAATCGTCATTTATTTTGCGCCAATGGCGGCAGTGTAACACGCTGATTGCACCAGCGTGTCGGGTCTACAGCCTTGCCGCGGTGCCGTATCTCAAAGTACAGACCGCTGGTCCGGTTGCCGCCAGAACTGCCCGCCAGAGCAAGGCTATCGCCGGCGGATACCCATTCTCCGACATCGCGGAGCAGACTCTGGTTATACCCATAGAGCGTCAGGTAGCCGTTGCCATGGTCGACGATCGTGAGCAGGCCGTAGCCGCGTAGCCAGTCTGCAAAAACTACCCGGCCGGGGTGCACTGCTCTGGCGGGCGTGCCGGGGGCGGCGTTCAGAATGACCCCCTGCCAGCGGAGAGCGCCTTCGCGGCGGCTGTTATAGCCGGTGGAAATCCGCGCTTCTAGCGGCCAAGGCAGCTTCCCGGCCAGCTTCCCGAAAGACTTGCCGCCCAAGTCGGCGGGGATGTCATTGAGGCTGCGCTGCATGTCTTCCAACAGTTTCTGCAGCCGCTGCTGGTCGCCCTTGAGCTGGCTGAGATTGTTACCTCGGTTATTTAATGATTGATTCAGCGATGCCAGAGTCATCTGGCGCTCCTTCTGGGCGCCTTTCAGCTTGTCTGCATGACGCTGCACCTGGGTGTGTTGGTCTAGCAATGTCTGGCGAGCTGTATCTACCCGCAGGGCAATGGTCTTGAGTTCGTCCAGTTCGCCGTTCACGGCTTTCAGGCGGTTACTGCGGGCACGTTGGTAGTATTCCTGATAGCGTAGCAGACGGGCGATCTGGTCTGGTTTTTCCTGATTGAGCAGCAATTTGATGCGCTCCTGGCGGCCGGCCTGGTAACTGGCGCGTACGGTTTTTCCTAGCCAGTCCAATTGAGTGCGCTTTTCCGCTGCCAGAACGGCCTGTTTGGCTTCCAGAGCGTTAAGGCGTTGCCGGGCCTCGCTGGTTTTTTTCTCCAGGCTTCGCTGCTCCCGGGTCAGCCGACTAATGCGCAGCTCTGTTTCGCGAAGGCTGGCCTGCACGGAGTCGCGTTCGCGCAGCTCGCGGCTCTGAGCGTCGCTTAATTCGCTGATGCGCGATTTCAGTTCTTTCAGCTCTGCCTTGCTGGGCGCACTGTCCGCCGCTCCGCTAATTGGAAGTAGCAAGGTGAGCAGGGCAGGCAGCAGTAAAAATCGTTGTAATTGTCGGGGCATGGCGGGGTTTTACCTTAACGGCCCAGGGATGTGTATACTTGGCGCCGATTTTCCTTCGGCTTTCTTACCGGAGGGAAGCAGTGGCGCCGCAGAGTTGGCGTCGATAGAGCCAACGTTAATGATCCGGGGTCTCCATGGGCAATCTGATTGAATTCGCCAGCAACCATTATATTCTGGTGTCCGCCTTTTTCCTGTTGTGGGCACTGTTTTTTGTGCTTGAATCCCGCCGTGGCGGCCAATCCCTTACGCCGCAGCTAGCTACCAATATGGTGAACCAGAAGGATGCGGTGATCGTGGATCTGCGTGACAGCGATGAATTCCGTGCCGGGCATATCGCCGGTAGCATCAATATTCCTGCCGGGCAGGCGATTGATCGTATTGCAGAGCTGGAAAAATACAAGGATAAACCCCTTATTCTGACTTGTGATATGGGAACAAAGGCCTCACATCTTGGTCGTCAGCTGCGAACCAAGGGTTTTACCGACCTGTATCGTATCCAGGGCGGTCTGAATGCATGGCGTTCAGCGAGCCTGCCGGTAGTCAAAGCGTAAGCAGGAGACAAGCATGGCCAGAGTCGAGCTGTATACCACCTCTTGGTGCCCGTTTTGTGTGCGCGCCAAGCAGTTACTTAACAGCAAGAATGTGGCGTTTGAGGATACCGATGTGGATCGCGAGCCCCAACAACGTGCAGTCATGATGCAGCGTGGCGGTGGCCGGACGGTGCCGCAGATTTTTATTAATGATCACGCCGTCGGTGGTTGTGATGAACTTTTTGCTCTGGAGCGAACGGGGGGGCTCGATGCTCTGCTCGGAGCGGATCAGTAACAGGAGAAGAACATGGCTGATGAACAACAGGTTTTCCAATTGCAGCGTATCTACCTGAAAGATACCTCGTTCGAGTGCCCGGGGGCACCGGAAGTGTTCCTGCAGGAATGGAAGCCCAAGGTGAACGTGCAGTTGAATAACAGCGCCCGCCGGGTTGGTGAAGGCGATGAGTTCGAAGTGGAAATTACCGTGACGGTGACCGCCAAGGACGAAGCGGAAGAGAAGACGTTCTATTTGGTAGAAGTAAAGCAGGCTGGGATATTCACTGTGAAAGGCATCGACGGTGAAGAGCGTGCCCAGCTGCTGGGCGCCTATTGCCCTAATCTGTTGTTTCCGTATGTTCGTGAAGTGGTATCGGATCTGGTTGCTAAAGGCTCATTCCCGCAAATGGTGCTGCAGCCGATTAACTTCGATGCGCTGTATCAGCAGCAGCGTGAGCAGCAGCAGGAAAACGCTGCTGCTGCTGGTGAGACCGTTCAGTAACAGCGGACAGTGAATAACTGAAAGTTGCGCGGAGCAAGGCAGGTCTGTTCTGCAAGCACAGAGGGCGCGACCAGCCCATGGTCGCGGCCTCTTGCGTTTCAAAATACATAAATCGGGCTCGCGTAGCGGTTAATTGTTCACCGTTAGCTGTCCCTTATAGTTTAACTGTCGCCATGCTTCGTAAAGTGTGACGGCAACAGCGTTGCTCAGGTTCAGGCTGCGGCTATCGGCCACCATGGGCAGGCGCAGCCTTTGTGTTGCGGGCAGGCTGTCGAGAATGTGGCCCGGCAAGCCACGGGTTTCCGGACCAAACAACAGAACATCTCCGTCCTGAAAGCGTGCCTCGCTATGAGCGCGGCTGCCCTTGGTGGTCATGGCGAACAGTCGTTGTCCGGCGACACTTTCCTGGAATGCGGCAAAATCCCTGTGCACCTGCAATGCGGCAAACTCGTTGTAGTCGAGCCCGGCGCGACGCAGTTTTTTTTCTTCCAGGGAAAACCCCAGTGGTTCAATCAAGTGCAGATGAGCGCCGGTGTTGGCCGCTAGACGAATAATGTTGCCGGTGTTGGGGGGGATTTCCGGTTCGAATAGAGCGATATGCAGCATGTGAATTTTTGCCTTAGTAGGGTGGGCGTGGTACTGATCGGACCCAAGATAAGAACTACGATAAGAATAACAGGACGGGAGTAATGATGTGGAAGCGCGGGGTAGAGGCATTGCTGTTTTATTGGCCGGCCCCGGTGGGTCCGTCTCGCAGGGTAAGCCGGGGCAGCTTCGGTACGGCGCCCTATGGCACGGCGGGTCTTGATGTCGGCGTGATGGAGATAGCCCGGTGAAATGTGTGTTTCAGGCGCGACACATGATCGAAGCTCACATGTTGGCCAACTTGCTGGATCAGGTGGGCGTTATGGCCCAGGTACATGGTGATATGTTGCAAGGTGGCATGGGTGAGTTGCCGGCGGCGGGCTTGTCGACGGTGTGGGTGGCCGCCAGCGATGAAGGCCGCGCCCTGGAGGTAATTGCCGAGTTTGAGGCCCGTCAGCCAGCGGACCGAGAGGAGGTGTCGCCAGCCACCACTCCCACACCGCTAACCGGGCAGGGCTTTCTGGCGGGTTTGCTGGTAGGGATGGTGATCGGTGCGGTGTTGATGCTGATGTTCTTGCGTTGACGGTGCACTGCTGGACACAAAAAACGCCACGTTTTTAGGCGTGGCGCTTGATGTGTGCAGCGTGCTGCGGCTCTTAATTACCGCCCGGCGCGCTTGCGCTCGGTTTCGGTGAGCAGCTTCTTGCGAATACGCAGGGAGTTGGGGGTGACTTCCACCAGCTCGTCGTCTTCGATGAAGTCCAGCGCTTGTTCCAGGCTGAAACGGATCGGCGGGGTAAGAACGATGTTCTCATCGGTGCCGGAGGCGCGCATGTTGGTCAGCTGCTTGCCCTTGGTGGGGTTAACCACCAGGTCGTTGCCGCGGCTGTGGATACCGATAATCTGACCTTCGTACACATCCACGTTCGGGTCGATCAGCATGCGGCCACGTTCCTGCAGGTTGAACAGGGCGAAGCCCAGCACCTTACCTTTAACCATGGATACCAGCACACCGTTGATGCGCTTGGCCATGTCGCCGGCTTTATGCTCGCCGTAATGGCTGAAGGTGCTGTTAAGGATGCCGGTACCGGAGGTCAGAGTCAGAAACTGGCTACGGAAGCCGATCAGGCCACGGCTAGGCACCAGGAATTCCAGGCGAACTCGGCCTTTACCGTCCGGTTCCATGTTGGTCATTTCGGCTTTGCGTAAACCCAGATGCTCCATGATGGAGCCCTGATGCTGTTCTTCCACGTCGGCGACGACGGTTTCGTAGGGTTCCTGCTTCACGCCGTCTTCTTCGCGGATGATCACCTGTGGGCGACCCACTGCCAGCTCGAAGCCTTCACGACGCATGTTCTCGATCAGTACCGACAAGTGCAGTTCGCCACGACCGGAAACGCGGAATTGATCGGCGCTGCCGGTTTCTTCTACGCGCAGTGCCACGTTGTGCTTGAGTTCGGCTTCCAGGCGCTCACGGATCTGACGGCTGGTAACGAACTTGCCGTCCTGGCCGGCAAACGGCGAGGTGTTTACGTGGAAGAACATGCTTACGGTGGGTTCATCCACGCTCAGCGGTGTCAGAGCTTCCACGTTTAGCGGGTCGCACAGGGTGTCGGAGATGTTCAGCGGATCCAGACCGGTGATGCAGACAATCTCGCCGGCGGAGGCTGTGGTGGCATCGACACGCTCCAGGCCGTGGTAGCCCATGATGGTGAGGATCTTGCCGTTACGGACATTGCCGTCGGCGCCGATCACTTTCACTGGGCTGTTGGCCTTGATGTTGCCGCGCTTAACACGGCCAATGCCGACAATGCCCAGGTAGCTGTTGTAATCCAGAGAGGAAATTTGCATCTGGAAAGGGCCGTCCGCATCGACGTTGGGGTAGTCCACCTTGTCGACGATGGCTTGCAGCAACGGGGTCATGTCGTCGGCCAGCTCATCCGCCTCCAGGCCGGCAATGCCGTTCAGGGCGGAGGCGTAAATCACCGGGAAATCCAGCTGTTCGTCGGTGGCGCCCAGGTTATCGAACAGATCGAAGACCTGATCCATTACCCAGTCCGGGCGGGAACCAGGGCGGTCGATTTTGTTGATCACGACAATCGGCTTAAGACCGGCAGCGAACGCCTTTTGGGTCACGAAGCGGGTTTGTGGCATGGGCCCGTCCACTGCGTCTACCAGCAGTAGTACGGAGTCCACCATAGACATAACCCGCTCTACTTCACCGCCGAAGTCGGCGTGGCCAGGGGTGTCCACGATGTTGATGCGATAGTCATTCCACTGGATAGCGGTATTTTTAGACAGAATGGTAATGCCCCGCTCTTTTTCCAGATCGTTGGAGTCCATGACCCGTTCGATGTCGCCGGCGCGATCTCCCAGGGTGCCAGACTGTTGCAACAGCTTATCCACCAAGGTGGTTTTGCCGTGGTCAACGTGGGCGATGATGGCGATATTGCGCAGACGTTCAATCACTAGTGATGCTCCAAATATGGTGGGCGAAACCGTGCCAGCGGTTTCGCAGGGGCGCGCATTATAGCAGCGTAGCGTGTGGGTGATAGCCCGCCGGTCAGCCTTTATCGTAAGATTGGCAATTGTGAACAAGTTCAAAATTTCAACGTTGGGCCTGCGGGAGGCTCGCTGATCGCCTAGAATGGCGCAACCCTTTTCCGGGAGAACACTCAGATACTGGGTGTGTGCTTCCGTGACTCGGCTGTAATGCTTTTACAATCAGGTTGTTATGATGCGTACACTGCTTGCTTTGCTGTTAGTTTTACCGTCTTTAACGGTGGTGGCTGATGGGGCCTCCGGTAAAATGATCTATGGCTTGCATGAAAAGGTGCACATCAAGGAGTTAGGCATTACGGTACCGGCCAAGCTGGATACCGGGGCCGACTCGGCCTCTCTGAGTGCTCGTCATATCCGTACTTTTGAGCGCGATGGTGTGGAAATGGTTGAGTTCGACTTGGCTATCGACCGTGATGACCGGGGTGTTACCCGAGAACAATGGAATGATGTTGAGTTGCCGTTATCCGGGCATGTGCGTATTAAACGACGGGCAGAGAGTGTGGTGCTCGGTGATAGGGACTATAGTCGTCGCCCGGTGGTGGCTTTAACTATCTGCATGGGCAAGCGCCAGGAACAAATTGAAGTGAACCTGACAGATCGTAGTGAGTTTCGTTACCCGTTGCTAATCGGCTCCGGGGCCCTGCAGGAACTGGGTGCGCTGGTGGATCCGTCGTTATCAGTAACGCTGGGCGAGCCTGATTGTCAGGACAGTAAGGATAATGTTGTCGAAAGCGATGACCAAACGATGGAGGCTGCCGAGGCGCTATAATGGGTTCTGTGAAGTTGCAAGCGCGGCTGCTTGCCGTTTTCCTTTTGTTGTTGGGTGGCGGGAGTGTTGCTTATCAGCTGTTGGTACAAAATGTGCCACTGAGTCAGGATGAGAAAGACCCGGTTTGGGTGGTCGATTCTCAGGTATCTTTTGCCGCAAAGGCCAACAAGCCTGTCAAAGTGCGCATGTTTGTGCCGCCGCTGGGGTCTGGCTATACCACTCTTAATGAAAGCTTTATTTCCAATAATTACGGCGTAAATGTGAATGTGGATAAGGGTAATCGCCAGGTTACCTGGTCATCCCGCCGCGCCGAAGGCAATCAGTACCTCTATTATCGCCTTATGTTGACTCCTCGCTATGCAGATGTCCCGGAGAATGATCCGGGGCCCCAGTTCCGGCCTGCGCCAACTCTGGATGGCCCAGAAAAACTGGCTGCCGACGCGTTGCTTGAGCCTATTCGTCAGCATTCGGCGGATGTGGAAACCTTTATCAGTGAGACCATCAAGCGAGTTAATGAGCTTGAAAACGATAATGTTCAGCTTCTGCTGGGCAGCGATGTAAGTCCGGAGAACCGGGCTAAAGTGATCGATCTGCTGCTGGCGGTGGCGCATATTCCTGCGGAGCCGGTGCATACCCTGCGGCTGGCGGAGAGCCAAGGGCAGCAACCTGAGCTTTGGTTGCGTAGTTTTAACGGCAAGAAATGGCTCTATTTTAACCCGCTCAATGGCCAGCAGGGGCTGCCGGACGATCGTCTGGTTTGGTGGAGTGGGCCTGGGCCGCTGTTGAATATCGAAGGCGGCAAATCCGCCGATGTAAGCTTCAGCGTGCACGAGAATGAAATGAGCGCGCTGCAGTTGGCTCAGTCTCTGCGTCTGAAAGACGTGAGTAGCTTTATTGATTTCTCCTTGTATGAGCTACCGCTTCCTGCGCAGCAGCTGTACCGCATTCTGGTGATGATTCCGGTGGGGGTGCTGCTGGTGCTGTTCATTCGTTCGCTGATCGGTATGGAAACCCTGGGGACCTTTACCCCCGTGTTGATCGCCTTGGCTTTCCGTGAGACGCAAGTGGTCTGGGGGGTACTGCTGTTTACGTCCATCACCGCCATCGGGCTGTCTGTGCGGTCCTATCTCGAGCATCTTAAATTACAGTTATTGCCCCGGCTTTCCGTGGTGCTTACCTTTGTGGTGATCGCTATGGCACTGATTAGCCTGCTGGGCTATAAGTTGGGCATCGGTTCAGGTTTGTCGGTGGCGCTGTTCCCCATGGTGATTTTGACCATGGTGATCGAGCGGACTTCCATCGTTTGGGAAGAGCGTGGCGGGACCCAGTCCTTGAAAGTAGCACTGGGAACGCTGGTGGCGGCGATTTTCTGCCACCTGCTGATGGTGTGGCAGCCGTTGGTGTATTTTGTGTTCACCTTCCCAGGCGTGCTGCTTTGCCTGGCGGCCATTATGGTGTTGATGGGCCATTACCGTGGCTATCGCCTCACGGAGCTGTTGCGTTTTCGTGCCATGGTGGACGGGGATAAGCGCTAATGTTCTGGTCCAAAACCCGCAAAGCCCTGCGAGCCCGTGGCGTGATGGGCATTAACCAACGGAACGGCGATTACATTCTTCGCTACAATAAGCGCAGCTTGTATCCGCTGGTGGACGACAAGATCCAGACCAAGCAGATGGCCTTGGATGCGGGGATTCGCGTACCACACATGTATGGCACCATCGCCACCGAGCAAGGTATCAGTACCTTGCACCGGGTGCTGGAGCAGCATCGTGATTTCGTGATCAAGCCTGCCCAAGGGGCGGGGGGCGACGGCATTATGGTCATTGCTGATCGTTTCGAAGATTATTTCCGTTCGGCCTCCGGGCGTATTATTACTACGGAAGAGCTGGAGCATCATATTTCCGGCATTATTTCCGGTATCTATTCTTTGGGCGGACATCGCGATCAAGCACTGATTGAATATCGGGTGCGCTCTACTGAGCTGTTCAACCGGATCAGTTTTGAAGGGGTCCCGGATATCCGCATCATCGTGCTCAAGGGGTATCCGGTGGCGGCCATGTTGCGCCTGCCTACCCGGCAGTCCCAAGGCAAGGCGAACCTACACCAGGGGGCGATTGGTGTGGGGTTGGATCTGGCGTCAGGGGTTACTCTGGATGGCACTTGGCACAACCTCAAGATAGCGCGTCACCCGGATACGGCTAATCCAGTGGCCGGGTTGACGGTGCCGGACTGGCAGGAATGCCTGGAGCTGGCGGCGCGTTGCTATGATCTAACCGGATTGGGGTACTTGGGGGTGGATCTGGTCATGGACCGCGAGCACGGGCCGATGATGCTGGAGCTCAATGCCCGCCCAGGCCTGAATATCCAGATCGCCATGGATGATGGTCTGCTGCGCCGTTGCCAGATCATCGAAAAACAACTCGAGGCCCTGAAAGGCGAAACCCGCCCGGTGGCTGAGAGAGTGGCCTTCGCCAAACAACAATTCGCAGTAGCCGGGCCGGTGTCGGCCGAAGAGGAATAATTTAAAACCACCCTCAGCCGCCATGAGTCTTTGTCTGGCCTTCTTTGTGCGGTTGTCGTGGCTGATGCAGCTGCTGATTCAGCGAACCCCCTGCCTCCCATCCGTTGATCACCCTGCCAGAGCAGCGTGATCAACGGAGCCGGCGTCTCTCTAGGCGCACAGTAAAAGCAATGTTGTGCCCGTATCGCCCAGTTGTCGCCGTGTACCCGGTGCTCCCAAAGCGTTGTTGATGCTGGCGGTTGCGAACACCTATTGCCAGGTGCCCACTTCTCGAACACCGGTGGTCCCCGGACTAACGGCGCAGGCGTCTGGCCATAATGCAAAATAATAAAGGTGGGGGAGGTGTAGCTGTGGGCGGCTCCTTTTGTGCATTAATCCGAATGGCGTCGAGGATGCGCTTCAAGCCCTCCATTGCTATACTGCGGCGCCCAATTTTTGAGCTATCCCACAGCAACGCAGGTTTTTCGATGACAGAGGCAAGCCAACCAATCAAGCGTCGTGCCATTGCACTGGTGTCCGGTGGACTGGACTCCATGCTGGCAGTGAAAGTCATGCAGGACCAGGGCATCGAGGTAGAGGGCGTGAATTTCTACACTGGCTTCTGCGTGGAGGGGCATACCCATGCTATCCGCAAGAAAGACAAAGATAAGGATAAGCGTAATAACGCCTTGTGGGTTGCGGAGCAGCTGGGCATTAAAATGCATATCATTGATATCTCCGAGGAGTACAAGGATGTGGTGCTCAACCCCAAGCATGGCTACGGCGCAAACCTGAATCCCTGTCTCGACTGTAAGATTTTCATGGTTAACCAGGCCACTCTGATGATTAACAAGGCCCGCGAGTTGGCCGGTGATCGGGGCTTTGATTTTATCGTTACCGGTGAAGTGATTGGTCAGCGCCCGAAGAGTCAGCGCAAGGAAACGATGCCGATCATTAGCCAGGAGTCCGGTGCTGACGACCGTCTTTTGCGCCCTCTGTGCGCAAAAAACTTGCCACCTACGCTGCCTGAGCGCGAAGGTTGGGTAAACCGGGAGCAGTTGCACGATTTTTCCGGCCGCAACCGTAAACCGCAAATGGCGCTGGCCGCCAAGTTTGGGTTGGACGATTTTGCTCAGCCTGCCGGTGGCTGTTGTTTTCTCACCGATGAGTCTTATTCCAACAAGCTGGCCGACCTGTGGAAGGCTCGCAATGAGCGCCGATACGAACTGGATGACATCATGCTGCTGAAGGTTGGGCGCCATCTGCGTCCGCAGCCGCATTACAAACTGATTATTAGCCGTGAAGAAGGTGAAAACCGTTTTCTGGAAGGTTATCGTTACCAGTTCACCAGTATTACCACGGTGAGTTGCCCGGGTCCGCTGGCGCTGGTGGACGGTGAGTTCGGTAGCGAGGCAGAGGTGGAGCAGGCGGCGGCCATTGTGGCACGTTACTCCAAGGGGCGTGTTGAAGACGCGGTGACTCTGGAAGTGCGCAGTCCGGACGGTGTAGCACGTGAGATTACCGTGGCGCCGGCGCAAGCGGAAGCGGTGCTGCCAAGCTGGAATGTGGGCTGAACGACGATGACCGATACCCTTCACGAATTGGATGTGCGCCGGCTGCTGTGCCCCATGCCGGTGATCAAAACCCAAAATAAGGTAAGAACCCTGGCCACAGGTGATACCCTGAAAGTGGTTTGTACCGATCCTGGAGCATTAAGCGATATCCCAGCCTGGTCTCGGATTAACGGCCATGAAGTGCTGGAAATGGCTGAACAAGGCAACGAGGTTTTTGTGGTGTTGCGCGTCGGACAAGATAATGGCGCACTATTTTAGTGCTTTTTGTGCGGTGAGTGCACTTCAATTGCGCACCAAAATGAATCACCTGTCTGGATTTCTTCACTTCGAGTAGAGAATGCGCTAAAAAGTGCTGGCACGGTATTTGCCTCCCTATTGGCAAAGCTGGCCCAGTGGCCGAGAATACCGGTTCTTGTGTTGCGCTTCCTCAGAGCGGCACGACGAGTCAGAGACAAACCCGCTGTTCCTTAGGAGGACGCACGATAATGTCTGTTAAGACCCTCAAACTGATCAAAGAAAACGATGTGAAATGGGTGGACCTGCGCTTCACCGATAGCTCTGGTAAGGAGCAGCACGTCACCCTTCCGGTTGGCGAAATCGACGAAGATTTCTTCCAGGACGGCAAAATGTTTGATGGCTCCTCCATCGCTGGTTGGAAGGGCATCAACGAATCGGACATGGTCATGATGCCGGACGATGAGTCCGCCGTGCTGGACCCGTTCACAGACGTTGCTACCCTGAACTTGCGCTGCGACATTCTTGAGCCGACCACCATGCAAGGTTACGAGCGCGACCCGCGTTCCGTTGCCCGTCGTGCTGAAGAATACCTGAAATCTACCGGTATCGCGGATACTGCTCTGTTCGGTCCTGAGCCGGAGTTTTTTGTATTTGATTCCGTGCAGTGGAAGTCCGACATGCAGGGTTCCATGTATAACATCCACTCTGAAGAAGCTGCGTGGGTTTCCCATGAAGACTTTGAGGGCGGCAACATTGGTCACCGCCCTGGTGTGAAAGGTGGTTACTTCCCGGTTCCTCCGGTAGACAGCCTGCACGATCTGCGGGGCGCCATGTGTTCTGCCATGGAGTCCATGGGGCTGAAAATCGAAGTGCATCACCACGAAGTGGGCACGGCTGGGCAGTGTGAGATCGGCGTTGGTGCCAACACCCTGACCGCCAAAGCGGACGAAGTACAGATTCTTAAGTATTGCGTACACAATGTGGCTCACGCTTACGGCAAGACAGCTACTTTCATGCCTAAGCCGCTGATCGGTGATAACGGCTCTGGGATGCACGTGCACGTATCCCTGGGTAAAGACGGCAAAAACCTGTTCGCCGGTGACGGCTATGCTGGTCTGTCTGATGAAGCGCTGTATTTCATTGGCGGTATCATTAAGCATGCCCGTGCTCTGAACGCATTCACCAATGCGTCCACCAACGCTTACAAGCGTCTGGTGCCCGGTTTTGAAGCGCCGGTAATGTTGGCCTACTCTGCCCGTAACCGTTCTGCATCCATCCGCATTCCGTTTGTGAACAGTGCCAAGGCTCGTCGTGTGGAAGCGCGCTTCCCTGATCCGTCTGCCAACCCGTACCTGTGTTTTGCTTCCCTGCTGATGGCTGGCTTGGACGGCATCAAGAACAAGATGCACCCTGGCGATGCCATGGACAAAGATCTTTATGATCTGCCGGCTGAAGAAGCAAAAGGCATTCCTACCGTGGCTCATACTTTGACCATGGCCTTGGATTGCCTGGAAGAAGACATGGACTTCCTGACCGAAGGTGACGTGTTCACCAAGGATATGCTGGAAGGCTACATCGAACTGAAGCGTGCCGAGGTTGAGCGTCTGAACATGACCCCGCATCCGGTTGAGTTTGATATGTACTACTCTTGCTAATGCCTTCGGGTCGCTAGCAGAAAAGGGCCTCCGCTTGTCGGGGGCTTTTTTTTGTTTGGAAAAAGGCTGCTGTTTTGTGCGTTTGCCCCTTTCCTGAGCTGGCGAGTCAGGCCAGAATCAAGGCAGAAATCTGGAGAAGACAATGAAAAAATCGCTGATTGCGTTTGTTGTTTTAGGATCGCTGGCTGGCTTGAGCCAGCCAGCGATGGCTGAAAGCGAAGAGGATGTGGATCGGGTGGAGGCGACTGATGCCACTGCGTCGAAGATTTACCGGACCACCGACGAAAAAGGCAATGTGGTATTTACCGACAAGCCCGAAGAAACTGGCGGCGCCGAAGAAGTGAAATTGAGAAAGATGAACACAGTGCCGATCAAGAAGGTGGAGTTGCCGGAAGCGGTCGCGGAGCCAGAGGATACCAAGCAGAAAAGCCAAACGGTTGATGCGTATACCTCGCTGACCATTACCGCCCCTGAAAGTGGCGCCACGCTGCGCAACCCGACGGACGCAGTGTATATATCGGTGAATTTGCAGCCGAGTTTGCAGCCCGGGGATCGCCTGGTGTTGTTGGATAATGGCGCGGAGCAGCCGGCTTTGCAGTTGGATGCGCCGGAACGCGGCGTGCATAACCTGATCGTGAAAGTGGTCGGTGAGGATGGAGAGACCCGTATTGCTTCCGAGTCGGTGGAGCTTTATATACATCGCAGCACGGTTAGCGATTTCCGCAGCGCCCCAGGTGGCCCTGGCAATGGCGGCGCTGCGCAAGTGGGTGGTGCAGCAGACCGGGGTAGCGCAGCGAATGTGGGGGGTAGTGCATCAACTGGGGGCGCCGCCAATGTGGGTGGTGGTGCAGATCGGGGCAGCGCTGCCCAGCCTGCCAGACCGAATCAGAGCATTCGTAGCAACTAAGGGTGCACCCAAGTGGTGCACCCCATGACCCCTTTCCTTTAAACTCATCAAAATCACGCTTTTGCCCCGGCCTCGAAGGCCAATGGTTAGCACTTTTTCAGGCGAGTGAGCAGATGGCCTGATAATTGCTTATGCCCTGTTATGGGCCAATTTCTGATGAGTGACATTACGTTGCACAAACGACTACTGGATCACCTGCGTACGGCGGTGATCATGCTGGACGACGCCCTGTGTGTGCGCTACCTGAACCCGGCCGCGGAGATGCTGCTGGCGACCAGCGCTAGCCGTGCGGTGGACCAGCCCTTGCCTGATTACTTTTTCGACGATGAAGAAACGCGCCTGGCAATTCAGCAGTGCATTGCTGAAGAGCACCCGTTTACTCAACGTGAAGCGCGGTTGTCGGTGGCGCCGGGCCACGAAATCGTGGTCGATTATTCGGTGAGCCCGATCAATGAACCCGGACAGCCACTGTGTTTGTTGATGGAGATGCAGTCGCTGGATCGTCTGTTGCGGATTGGTCGTGAAGAAGCGTTGATTCATGCCCACCAAGCCACCCGGGCTCTGGTGCGCGGCGTGGCCCATGAAATCAAAAACCCGCTAGGAGGGATTCGTGGTGCGGCCCAGTTATTGGAGCGCGCGCTGCCGAGTCCGGATCTGACCGAATATACCAGAGTGATTATTGATGAAGCCGACCGGTTGCGTTCGGTGGCGGATCGCATGCTTGGCCCGCGCAAACCCCCCGAGTTCCGAGCGGTGAATGTGCACGAATGCCTGGAGCATGTTCGTCAGTTGCTGTTGGCGGAATACCCCAAGGGGGTGGCCATCTGGCGGGATTACGATATCAGTTTGCCGGATGTGATTGCCGATCGGGACCAATTGATTCAGGTGCTGCTCAACCTTATTCGCAATGCCACCCAGGCGTTGCTGGAATCGCAAACCCCCGAGCCTCGTATCACCATGCGTACCCGTGTGTTACGGCAGTTCACCATCGGTGCGCAGCGACATCGCCTGGTGCTGCGCATGGACATTATCGATAACGGCCCGGGTATTACTGAGGAAGTTCAGGAGACGATGTTCTACCCGATGGTCAGTGGCCGCGCCAATGGCACCGGGCTGGGCTTGTCCATTGCGCAATCCATTATTAGCCAGCACCAGGGGTTGCTTGAGTGTGAAAGCGAGCCAGGGCAAACCGTATTCAGCATTTTGCTGCCCATGGAGCAGCTGGATGAAACCAGCACAGCGTAGTTCACGGCTGTGATCAGATTGTTGTCATACACGCCGGCCGCTACTGCGGGGGTGATAGAAATTACAGGAGTAGCAGGTCATGAGTGTCAGTATTTGGGTTGTGGATGATGACCGCTCCATTCGCTGGGTGTTGGAAAAGGCGCTGGGCCAGGAAGGCTATGCGGTGACCTGCTTTGAAGATGCGGATGAGGCGCTCAATACCCTTGAGCAGGGAGGGCAGGAGCCGGAAGTACTCATCAGTGATGTGCGTATGCCGGGCACTGACGGGCTACGGATGCTGAAAATACTGCAGCGCAAGAATCCGGATCTGCCGGTGATTATCATGACCGCTCACTCCGATCTGGATTCCGCTGTGGCCTCTTATCAGGGCGGCGCATTTGAATATTTACCCAAGCCGTTTGATGTGGATGAAGCCGTGGCTCTGGTGCGCCGGGCCATCAAGCATCGGGAAGAATCCCGGGGCGACTTTCCTGAGCCGGTAGAAGAAGCGCCCACCGAAATTATCGGTGAAGCGCCGGCCATGCAGGAAGTCTTTCGTGCCATCGGCCGGCTGAGCCATTCTAATGTGACCGTGTTGATCAATGGGCAGTCCGGTACCGGTAAAGAGCTGGTGGCTCGAGCCCTGCATCGTCACTCCATGCGACGGGAGAAAAATTTCGTCGCGTTGAATATGGCGGCCATTCCCAAGGACCTGATCGAATCTGAGCTGTTCGGCCATGAGAAAGGCGCTTTTACTGGCGCCAACAATCAGCGGGTGGGCCGTTTTGAACAGGCTAACGGAGGTACCCTTTTTCTTGACGAAATCGGGGACATGCCACTGGAGGCTCAAACGCGTTTGTTGCGGGTGCTTCAGGAAAGTGAGTTCTACCGCGTTGGCGGGACCACCCCGATCCACGTGGATGTGCGCATTATCGCCGCCACTCACCAAGATCTGGAAAAGCTGGTGAAAAATGGCGACTTCCGTGAGGATTTATTCCACCGTTTAAACGTTATCCGCATTCATATTCCTCGCATGGCCGAACGTCGCGAGGACATCCCTCGATTGGCCCATTACTTCCTCCAGCGCGCGGGAAGTGAATTAGGGGTAGAGCCAAAAATCCTTCACAAAGACACGGAAAAGTATCTTTCTACTCAGGCCTGGCCAGGCAACGTGCGGCAGTTGGAAAACACCTGCCGTTGGCTAACCGTGATGGCTTCCGGTCGTGAAGTACTAGTGGATGATCTTCCTCCGGAGTTGAAAGAGGCTGGCCCAGCGAGAGGTGCCGATATCAGTGGTGACTGGCTCAAGTCTTTGCGCAATTGGGCTGATCGCGCTTTGTCCCAGGGGGAGCGGAATATTCTTGAGCAGGCGGTGCCCGGTTTTGAGCGCACTATGATTGAGGTGGCCTTGCAGCATACAGGCGGTCGCAAACGTGACGCCGCAGCACTGCTGGGTTGGGGGCGAAATACACTGACCCGTAAGATTAAGGAGCTGGATATGGAAAGCCAGTTTCAGGCCGCAGATGAGGATTAAGGGCAGTTTAACGTTGAAAGAGAAAACCCGTGCCAGGCAGGTGCTTACAGAGCCCCTGCGTGGCCGTGTTCAATTTCTCGGATAACGCGATTTATTCACGTAACCCGTTGGCAGTCAGTGAGTCAATTTCCCAGTCATTTTTCAGCTGCCAATGGCTATCTACTTGGTAGCTGTCGGCATCCTCCGGCAACACATTTTTTCCACCCCAAGCCAACGCGGTAAATTGTACGCGTGCCTGTTTCAGTGTCACCGGGTCCAACGCAATATTGATGCCTGTGAAGGTGATGTTGCGGTTTGGGTAGCGGAAAAAAAGGCCGACCAAGGTGCGGTGAATTTCCTTGCGGTTGAGGGTTTGCCCGCGCCGTTGCACGGCGATATTATCGGTCAGTCGGTCCATGATCGCGCTGGTGTCGCCATCTTCGATACCCTGCTCAATCTCGGCCAGTGCCTCGCTGATGGCCTGCTCCGGCGCAGAGCTGTCACAGGCGGCCAGCAGGCCTTGCAGCAGTATTAACAGCAGGTATGCTGGACCTCTTCTTTTGCTCAGAACTTCCCTCATGGCGTTATTCCCTTATCTGGATACTAACCGGCAGTTTTATCTTCCCGTAGGCGAGGGTCATCAACTGTATGTGGAGGAAAGCGGCAATCCACAGGGCATACCGGTAGTTGTCCTGCATGGTGGTCCCGGGGGCGGCTGTTCTCCTGCGATGCGGCGTTTCTTCGATCCACAAAAGTTCCGCATTATTTTGTTTGACCAGCGTGGCTCGGGTCAAAGTCGACCGTTGGCTTCTATCGAACATAATATCTTGAGCCATTTGTTGGCGGATCTCGAAAAAATTCGCCAAACGTTAGATATTCAGCGCTGGATGGTGTTTGGCGGCTCCTGGGGGGCAACCTTGGCACTGGCGTATCTGGCGGCGTTCCCTCAGTACATTACTGCAATGGTGCTGCGGGGTATTTTTCTCTGTCGAGAGCGGGATTTGGACTGGCTCTACACTAGCAAAGGGGCCGCGCGTTTGTTCCCGGAAGCCTGGCACGCGCTGGAGCAGCAGGCGCCCCCAGGCACTGGCAGTTTGCTCGAGCGTTATTACCAAGGGCTACAAGGGGCTGAGGCGCATCGCTATGCACGTGCATGGTGTAACTGGGAATCGACATTGGCTCTGATGCCCACCCAGTCGCAAGGGCTGGGTAGTGATGACGAGCTGTGCATGGCGAGGCAGGAAACCCACTATTTCCGTGCAGATGGTTTTATTGAACGGCCCTTGCTTGATGCTTGTGCAGGGAGCCAGGTGCCAGTGGAAATCGTGCATGGGCGCCGGGATTTCGTCTGCCCGCCAGAACAGGCTCTGGCATTGCATCAAGTGCTGCCCAATAGTGTACTTAATTGGGTTGAAGGGGGCGGGCACTCTTCCATGGATCCGGGGATAGCGGAGGCCTTGCTGATGAGTGTAGAAAGGTTGCTGCGGGAATTGGTGTGATGAAAGTGTTAATGCAGCGTGTGAGTGAGGCGCATGTAACGGTTGCAGGAGTAACCGTGGGCGGCATTGAACGAGGGCTGCTTTTGTTGGTCGGCATTGAGCGGCACGATGATGAGGCGCTGATAGTCCGGATGGCGCAGCGGGTGGTGAACTATCGTGTTTTCCCTGATGCACAAGGCAGGATGAACCTTGATATTTATCAAGTGGCAGGAGAAATCCTGATGGTGTCGCAGTTTACGTTGGCTGCGGATAACAGTAAGGGGCGCCGCCCCGGTTTTAGTAATGCAGCAACGCCTGAACAGGGATTGTGGGGGTGTCAGCGTTTCGAAGAAGCACTTCGAGAGCTTTCGGTGCCGGTGCAAACTGGTCAGTTTGGTGCAGATATGCAGGTGCATTTAATCAACGACGGCCCAGTGACATTTTTTCTTGAGCTGTGAAGTGGGGTTCAATTGTATTGCAAAGGGTGTCCCCTTGTTTATGATGAACTCAGTTGCCTGAAAAGGGCGACGGGGAGAGCACTGTGATTCGCAGAGGGTGGACCGGTGCCATAGTGTTGAGTAATCAGCACAACCCCCTAGGGATGATTTATAAAAACTTGGAGGAAGCTCAAGATGAAAAAGACACTTATCGCTGCTGCGCTGCTGGGCGCTTCAACTTCTGCTATGGCTGTTGCTCCGGGTGGTCCGGGCTGTGGTTGGGGCAACATGCTGTTTGAAGGCAAATCCGGCATGCCGGTACACTTTCTCGCTACTACTGTGAATGGTACATCGGGTAATGCTACCTTCGGCATGACCTCAGGCACTAACGGTTGTGACACCAATGGCTCTCTGACCTATAGCGGCCAAAGCTTGCTGGGGATGACTGGCGTGATGGAAGAAGTGGCTCAGGACATGGCCACCGGTGAAGGCGAAGCCCTGACCGCGCTGTCTGTTTCCATGGGTATTCAGACTGAAGATCGTGCGCGTTTTAATGCGCTGATGCATGACAATTTTGCAGTCATTTTTCCCACCCAAGACGTGACTGCTGCTGAAGTCATGGCCAGCATCACCAACGTGATGCAACAAGACCAAGGGCTGTCCAAGTACTTGGCATAATCGGTAAAAAAGACCGAGACAGAACCCCGCTTTTGGCGGGGTTTCGTTTTTTTGATCCTTCTTTTCTGACATTATTGTCAGCTTGCTAATTCAGACGGATGAATCCGGATGCGCACTGGCCTTCTCTGTGTGCTGCTTTGCTGGTTTGTGCCGGCGTTTGCTGCAACCCCTTCATTTCCCGAACTGGCAGATACTCCCCGCTGGCAGGCGTTATTGCATATCAATCCTGGTGCTACCCTGCGTGACAAGCACCAGAGTTACGTGGATGACGACAGCTTTTTTTTGGCTGATTCAGGGAAGATAGATCCACTAGCGGAGCTGGAAGCGACTGAGCAGGCTCTTCGCCCAGCCGGGGCACCGGAGCGATGCCGTTTCCCAGCGCGTTATCGTTTCTTATCCGAAAAATTGGGTTGGCAGAATGAGTCGCCGTTTTCACACTGCGATGATTACAATGAATGGCGAGATGCGATTCATGCTAACCGTGCGGTGCTGGTTTTTCCTGCCGCTTATTTGAATAGCCCTTCATCCATGTTTGGGCATACCTTGCTGCGACTGGATCAGGGCGAAGACAGTGCCGTCTGGTTGTCATGGGCAGTCAATTTCGGGGCGGTTTCATCTGACGCCGATAACTCTTTTTTCTATATTTATCGCGGCTTGGCGGGCGGTTATCCGGGCCGCTTTGCGCTGGTGCCCTATGTGCAGAAGATTCAGGAATATTCGCACATGGAAAACCGGGATATGTGGGAATATACCCTGGATCTGGATCAGTCTGAAATAGACTGGCTGATCGATCATCTCTGGGAACTCAAAGATATCAATTTTGATTACTACTTTTTTGATGAGAACTGCTCATTTCGTCTGCTTGAGCTGGTGGAAGTAGCACGCCCGGGGTCCGGGTTGTTAAGTGAGTTGCGGTTTGCCGAAGTGCCTGTTAACACAGTGCGAGCGCTGGATGAGCGGGAGATCATTAGTCGCCGGTATTATCGGCCTTCCAAGTCCGTTGAGCTGGATAATTTGCGTCAGCAGCTCGATGGTTCCCAGCAAAAACTGGCAAGAGCGCTGGCCGACGATCCCGGCCTGGCCAAGTCGTCAGCTTTTATGGCTGAACCTGCAGAAACCCAAGCGATTATGGCGGCGGTGGCCTATCGCTACATCAGGCTTACCCATCGCAAGGAGGAGCGAACTCCAGCGGTGGCGAAACGCTCGTTGAGGCTGCTGACTCTGATCAATAGTCTGCCGGCAGCACCGGTACCCGAAACCGAAAACCCCGAACCCCCGGAAAAGGGGCATGGCACCCAGATGCTGGGTGTCAGTGGTGGTCAGCGCGAAGGCGAGCTGGATTTTGGTGAGCTGACGTACCGGCTGACTTACCATGACTTGCTTGATAACCAGTATGGTTTCCTGCGTGGCGCACAGATCGAAGGGTTGGATATGACTCTGCGCAGCACCGAGTCTGGCCAGGTCAAATTGGAAGAGCTGGATGTGGTCAGTATTCGCTCTCTGGCCCCACGCAATCGCTTCATCAAGCCCTTGAGCTGGTATGTAGAAGGGGGCTTGGAGCGGGCTTGGGCAGGGCGCCGTCGGCTGGCGCGTTATATGCAGGGCGGTGCTGGCGCAAGCTGGCTGTGGGATAACTGGCAACCGTACCTGTTAACCAGTGTGCGAATGGAGAATAATAGCGAGTTCGGCACCTTCCTGACCCCGGGGGCCGGTCTAGACACGGGTATTCTTTATCAGCGTGGTGACTGGCAGTGGCGGTTAGGCAGTGTGGGGCACTATTTCACCAACGATGAATATCGATCCTCCTCTCAGTTTGCTGTGCAGTGGTCAATGACTCGCCAGCACGGCTTGCGCGCTTCGGTGGAGCGCGAGAATCGAAGAGGCGGGTACGATGATGAGTTCAAACTCCAATGGCGATGGTATTACGATTAAGCGCAGCGCTGCTGCTGAGCCTGTTGCTGGCAGGGTGCAGCAAGCTGTTTTTCTACCCCATGTCTGCGTGGGTGCAGAACCCGGAAAATCAGGGGCTGGAGTACGAGGATATTGTGCTGATACACCCGCGCGGTATGCGTATTCATGGCTGGTGGTTGCCGGCGGCCAATGATGCCCCGGCCCGTGGTACGGTTTATTTTCTGCACGGTAATGCCCAGAATATCAGTACTCACCTGGCCAACGTGCAGTGGCTGCCGGCGCGGGGCTATAACGTATTTTTGCTGGATTACCGGGGTTATGGGTTGTCGGAAGGCAAGCCGCGTTTACCGGAAGCGTTTGCTGATGTGCAGTTGGGCCTGGACTGGTTGCGCCATGCCAAGCGCACCGAGGGCGTGCCGTTGGTTGTGTTCGGGCAGAGTCTGGGCGCTTCAATGGCCGCCAGCGTTTTGGGTAAAGAAAGCAATGCTGGCGCGGCGAACTGTGTGATTCTGGAAGCCCCGTTCGCCAGCTACCGGGATATTACCAGCGATGTAATGAAGCGTAGCTGGCTGCTGTGGCCATTACGTTGGATGGTGATACCGGCAATGCCAGATCGCGAACTGGACCCGGAAATACGAGTGGCCGGCATTGGCCCAACGCCTTTGTTGGTGATGCATAGCACGGACGACCCAGTGATTCCCTATGCTCACGGTGAGCGGCTTTATGCGGCCGCACAGCAACCCAAAACCTTCCAAAAACTGCGTGGAGGCCATACCGAAAGCCCTCGTGACCCAGCGGTGCAGCAGCGTCTGGTGGATTTCATGCAGGATAATGATTGTGCCGCGAAGGTGGCGCAAGTCGAACCGCCGGTGGCGCCATCAGACGATGAATCTCTCCCCGCATCCCCTGTGCCTATTCCTGTTCCCGATAAGGGCTACCGATTCTAGTTTTGTGTTTGAACCGGTGGGTGGGGGCGTTGGTCGGTAACCAAAGCCTTGATGGCCAGCCGCCAGCAGGCCCTGTGTGGGGTACTTTACATTGGCGGGGGCTGTGTTTGTTTCTTAACCATTCGGGCTGCGAGCAGGCCCATCTCGAAAAGAAACCACATGGGAATCGCCAGCAGTGTCTGGCTGATAATATCCGGTGGTGTCAGCAGCATGCCGATAACGAAACACCCCACCACCACATAGGCGCGAGCCTTGCTTAGTTTTTCCACCGTGGTGGCGCCGGTACTCACCAGCAGTACGATGGCGATGGGTAGCTCGAAAGCCAGCCCGAATGCCAGAAATAACGCCAGCACAAAATCCAGATAGCTACTGATGTCTGTAGTCACAGCTACGCCTTCCGGAGCAATGGCAGTGAAGAACTGGAACATCAATGGGAATACCACGAAATAGGCGAATGCCGCGCCACCGTAGAACAGCAGCACGCTGCTGGTTAACAAGGGGATCGCCAATTTCTTTTCATGCTTGTATAGGCCCGGTGCCACGAAAGCCCATACCTGATGCAATATGAACGGCATGGCGGCAAACACGCTCAGGTACAGGGTTAGCTTGAATGGGGCCAGAAAAGGCGAGGCCACGCCGGTGGCGATCATATTGGTGCCGGATGGCATGGCATCCATCAGTGGTTTCGCCACCAGGGTGTACAGTTCGCGAGAAAACGTGAACAGGCAGAGGAAGACGATAAAAATAACCACCACGGCCTTGAGTAGACGGTTGCGCAGCTCCAACAGATGGGCAATCAGCGGCTGGCCGGCGTCGTTGCTGGCATCATTCATGGCCGCGGGAATCCTGGTCGTGGTTGTTTTTATCGGCGCCATCTTTTTCGTTGGGGCTTTCGTCGTTATTCAGTGCGGCCGGTGCCGGCTTGCCGCGAGGGGTTCGTGAGCGAGCGATTTGGTCGGGGCTCAGTAAATTGTTTTTGGCGTCACGAATACTGTCTTCATCCAACCCCATCTGGCGCATCTGCTTTTCCATGCGCTCTTGCATATCTTGGGTGACGGCTTCACGTTCCAACTCGCTCTTCAGATGATTGAACGTGGAGCGGGCACGACCGATCCAGTGGCCGAGTGTGCGGGCGACGGTGGGGAGTCGCTCCGGCCCCAGTACCAGCAGGGCGATAATGAAAATCAGGGTGAGTTCGGTAAAGCCGATATCGAACATCGCAACCTCGGTTTGGCAGGATCTTGCCTAGAATATGTCGCCGCAAATGGGCGGCAGCTATCAGGCCTAGTCCTGTTCGGCTTTTTGTTCGGCGTCTTGCTTATTCTGGGGCTGATCGTCGTCAGCCAAGCGTTTATGGTCCTGCTCGTCTTCGCCATCTTTCATGGCGCTTTTGAAGCCTTTCACCGCGCCGCCCAAATCGCCGCCAATGTTGCGTAGTTTTTTCGTGCCAAATAACAGGACCACGATGGCCAGGAGAATCAATAGCTGCCAAATGCTGATACCGGAAAACATGGAATTTCTCTCCGAAAAATTAAGGGCCGCGTTAGCTACGTTAGTGCTTGCCGCTGCGTGCGGCTTTTTCATCATGGCCGGACAGACCAAAGCGACGTTGTAATTCTGCCAGGACTTTGTCCGGGTGCTCCCCCAGTTTGGCCAACATCACCAACGAGTGGAACCATAAATCGGCGGTTTCGCTGATCAGTGCCTGATGCTCGCCACTGACTTCAGCATCCCGGGCCGCAAGAATGGTTTCTACCGCTTCTTCGCCGACTTTTTCCAGGATCTTGTTGAGGCCCTTGGCATACAGGCTGGCCACATAGGAGCTGTCCGGATCGGCGCCCTTGCGCGACTCCAGAACCTGATGCAGCTCACTGAGTATCTCTGACATAGTGTATTCCTTATTGCCCGGCCCCGCAGGGGGATGAGTTTATCAGGGTGCGTAAAGGGGCCATAGGCTCTTTTTTCTGATGTGTTGTTGCTAGCGGCGCCAGCTCCAGCTGCCCAGAATGGCCGCAGCCCCGCCCAAGGCCCAGCTGTAGGGGTTGGCCAGCCATAGGGCCGCGCCGGCACAGCCCAGCGCGACGAGGCCGGCAAACAGCTTGTGACGGTGACGCACTAGCTGCTGTTCGAAACGGGCTTCCTGGCGATCTTGCTGGTAGGGCAGGTCTCGCAGGCTTTCCAGCCCGTCGCGCAGCAGGTCGGGCATGTCTGGAAGTTGAGCGGACCATTCCGGTAGGCGGTTTTGTAGTTTCTTCAGGGTGGCGCTGGGGCCGTACTCGGCCAGCATCCAGGCTTCCAGCAGTGGGCGCCCGGTGCTCCAGATATCCAGCTGCGGGTAAATGCTGCGCCCCAGCCCTTCGATGTGCACCAAGGTTTTCATCAGAAGAATGTACTGCACCGGCATTTCGATATGGTAGGTGCGCGCCATATCAAACAGCTTCATTACCAGGGGCGCAAATTCCAGCTGATCGAGCCGGGCAGAGCGAACCGGCCCGACGATGTCGATTACTGCCCGCTCGAACCGGGAACGGTCGATGGGCGCGGTATTCCAACCGGCGCGAATTACCGCATCGACTAGGGCGCTGTAGTCTTCGCGCATTACCGCCAACACCATGCGCCCGAGGATGTTCAAATCGTCTTTGGACAAGCGCCCAGCGATGGCAGCGTCTATTGCCATGTACTGGGGCGACTCAGGATGCTCCGGGTTGACGAAAATATTTCCCGGGTGCATATCCGCGTGGAAGAAATTGAAGCGGAATACCTGGGCGAAGAAAATCTCCACGCCCCGTTCGGCCAGCACTTTCGGGTCAATACCGGCGGCCTTGATGCGCTCGATATCATTCACCGGAATACCATGGATACGATCCATGATGATTACGGTCGGGCTGGACAGTTCCAGATGTATGGCCGGAATGTGCAGCAGTGGGCTGAACAGGAAATGTCGGCGCATGGTTTCGCTGTTGCGCGCTTCGGCGGCCAGATCTAGTTCGCCAAGGAGGATCTCTCGGTAGTCCTGGACCACCCGAGCCGGACGGAAATAACGAGCATCACGCCATAGGCGTTCCAGCCAGCGAGCACCGAATGCCATGACTTTCAGATCCCTTTCCACCACCGGGCGGATCGTAGGACGCAGCACCTTGGCAACCACTTGCTGGCCGTTGTGCAAGGTGGCGGCGTGTACCTGTGCGACCGAGGCTGCGGCTATAGGCGTACTATCAAAATCACGGAATACCTCACCCAGCGGTTGGGGCAGGCTGGCTTCCACCAGGGCCCTGGCCTGCTCGCCGTCGAATGGGGCAACCTGATCTTGCAGGCGGGCAAGGGCGTCGATCCACTCCGATGGCAGCATGTCTTGCCGGGTGGCCAATAGCTGGCCGAATTTGATGAAGACCGGCCCCAGCCGTTCCAGTGCTTTTTGCAGACGCTCCCCTTCGCTCAGCTGGCCGGTGCCGAGCCAGCTAGCAGGCACCAGGTATTGGAGGATAAGCAGTAGCCCCTTGGTGGGGTGTGTGGGAAGCAAGGATATTAGCCGGTAGCGGCAGATCACATGGATCACCACCAGCATGCGGGTAATCGGCGGCATCAGTGTGGTGAGTTCCCGGAATCCTGTGGCGAGGAGGGTGATGGGGAAGTCGAGCGGCTTCTTAACCGTTGAATGCGAGCGTCCAGGCGGTCCACATCCATACGCAGTTCATCCACGTCTTGGCCGAATTCGTAAACGTCACGGCGATGGGGAATAAGACCGGATTCGTTGCCGACATAATCGCCTAGCTGCTCGGTCAGACGGGAGGCCGCTTGTTTGGCCCAGCCGAACAGGCGCCGAGCACTGTAATCCAATTGCTGTGCCAATTCTGATCCGGTAATCGGCTCCAGGATGGCCCCCCAATCGATCTGCAGATCGTTGGCAATCTGCTGCAGCTCCTGCAGGAAATCACGGTTGCCACTGATATCCACTGGGCCGCCGATCATGCCGGGGCGGGTTTTCCAGTTGAGCAGCAGCGAGGCCAGGTCCATGGGGCTGCCTTTCACCGCCACATCCGGGGTGGCATCACTGCGGTGGTAGAGCTCCACGCCGTCTTCCACGATTAACCCGTAGATGGCCACGGGGGGGAGTGTGGCCTCAATGGCAATAAGCCGGCCGGCGTGTATGGCCAGGCGCTCTGCGCTGGCGGGGTCAGATCGCAGGGCCGTGTTGATGGCTCGCTCCACGGTGGCCAGGGCGGTGGTAGAGAGCAGCCCGGGAGAGCGTGACTGGTCTTTCAGGTTCAAAATTTGAATCCTCTGTGCAGGGCCACGATGCCGCCAATCATGTTGAAGTATTCGGTGCGGGCAAAGCCGGCGTTGTCCATCATGCCCTGTAGGGTATCTTGGTCTGGGTGCATGCGAATGGATTCGGCCAGGTACTGGTAGCTGTCGGGGTCGTTGACGATGAGCTTGCCCAGTTTGGGCCAGACAGCAAAGGAATAGGCGTCGTAGGCTTTGGCCAGGTGCTTATTGGTGGGGGTGGAAAACTCCAGCACCAGCAGGCGCCCGCCGGGTTTCAGGACCCGCAACATGGAACGCAGGGCGGCGTCTTTATCGGTGATGTTGCGCAGGCCGAAGGCAATGGTGATGCAGTGGAAACTGTTGTCTTCGAACGGCAGGCACTCGCCGTTAACCTGAGTGACTTGAGTGTTGTGGCTGCAGCCAGCATCGAACAGGCGGTCGCGGCCCACGTCTAGCATCGCGTCGTTGATATCAGCCAGCACCACTTGGCCGGTTTCGCCAACCAGCCGGGAAAATTTGATCGCTAGATCGCCGGTACCGCCAGCAAGGTCGAGCACTTTGTGGCCCGGACGAATGCCCGCGAGCTCAATGGTCATGCGCTTGAGAATGCGGTGGCTACCCATGGAGATCAGGTCATTCATGACATCGTATTTGCCCGCCACCGAGCGAAATACGCCTGCCACTTTCTGTTGCTTTTCCTGCCATGGCACTTGTTGGTAGCCGAAGTGTGTGACCTTGTTATCGTCGGACATATCAATTCTCGAAAGGCGATGGGTGACAGGCGAAAACCTTTCCCATAATGGCTTCTTCCCGGGCGGCCAGCTGTTCAAGCAGCAGCCCAACACTGGGGACGGGTTTCATCACTCGGAAACTGCGATCCATGAAATCATACAGGTTCGCAAAGCCTGCCGCATGGGCCGGTTTGCGGACCATTCTGAAGGTGGCGTGGAGCATCCGCGAGCGGATATAGCGATCCAGCCGATGACCCAGTTCGGCTACCAGTTGTAGCTGCCGCTGACGGTCGTCATGGTGGGTCGGCTGGCGGAATCCAGCCAGGTAGATGGTTTCATCAATGGGCTGGTCGAGTTGGTCGCCGAGGATGTCGGTGACCGCCTCGTCAAGTTCCTGGGTGAGAATGGCGGCTTCCAATGCCGCGGCGGAGGTGGCCATGACCTTGTCGGGCAGTAGTTTCATCGCCTTGGGCAAGGCCCTGTGGACTTCCCGCGCCACCGGCAGTAGTTCGCGGCCACCGTAGACGTCTTCTAAAAGGAAACGGACTCCCTCGGCGGTTACCGGGTCATCGAGAAGGTGGGCATGGGTGCGCGTGAGGCGCTCTGCCTGCCAATTCTGCAGGCGCCGCAGTCGGGTTAGAAACAGGGCATCGTCGCCATGCTGGCGCAGGGCAAAAAAACGGTCGAGATAGTGTTGTAGTTGTTGGCCGGCGGTCATGGTTTTCCCTCCGGCACGGATAATAGCAAAGTGAGACGCCGGCAGGCACCACGCATCACACTGGCACGCTAAAAAGGGTGCGACATGATGCGTGGTGCCTGCTGCGGTTACAGAATATACCGGCTCAGATCTTCGTCATCGGCCAGCTCTCCCAGGTAACGGTCGACAGCCTCCGCGTCCAGTACCAGCGGCTTGTCGTGATACTGGGTGGCGAGAGAGTCGGCGTCAAAGCTGATTTCTTCCAGCAGCTTTTCCAGCACCGTGTGGAGGCGGCGCGCGCCGATGTTCTCGGTGCGTTCGTTGACCTGCCAAGCCACTTCCGCAATGCGGCGAATGCAATCGTCGGTGATCTCCAGATTCAGCCCCTCGGTTTCCAGTAGCGCCTTGTACTGTTCGGTGAGTGAGCATTTTGGCTCGGTGAGGATGCGCTGGAAATCGTCCGGGCTCAGCGGGCTTAGCTCTACGCGGATGGGCAAGCGGCCTTGCAGCTCGGGGATCAGGTCGCTGGGGCGAGACAGGTGGAAGGCACCGGAGGCGATAAACAGAATGTGATCTGTTTTCACCATGCCGTATTTTGTGGATACGGTGGAGCCTTCGATCAAGGGTAACAGGTCGCGCTGTACCCCTTCGCGCGATACGTCGGTACCGCCGCCTTCGCCGCGCTTGGCCACCTTGTCGATTTCATCGATGAAGACGATGCCACTGTTTTCTACTACGTTGATGGCCTGCACTTTCAGTTCGTCTTCGTTGACGAAACGGGCGGCCTCTTCATCGCGAATCAGCCGATAAGCTTCGCGAACCTTGAGTTTCTGGCTCTTACGCTGCTGGTTGTTGCCCATTTTGGAAAACATCTGCTGCAGCTGGCTGGTCATTTCTTCCATGCCCGGGGGCGCCATGATATCGATGCCGGCCGGGTTGCTGGCCACGTCCACGTCGATTTCCTTGTCGTCCAGCTCCCCTTCGCGAAGCTTCTTGCGGAAGATCTGGCGTGTACTGTTGTCGATGTTGGCGTTGGGGCTGTGACTGCCGTCGTCGTTGCGAGCCGGAGGCAGCAGAGCGTCGAGGATGCGCTCTTCCGCGGCGTCATCAGCCTGGCTGCCGACACGGGCAATTTCCTTGTCGCGCAACAGTTTGATAGCCATTTCCATCAGGTCACGGATGATGGACTCCACATCCCGGCCTACGTAGCCCACCTCAGTGAACTTGGTGGCTTCTACCTTGATGAAGGGGGCATCCGCCAGTTTGGCCAAGCGGCGGGCGATTTCGGTTTTACCTACCCCGGTGGGGCCGATCATCAGAATGTTCTTGGGCGCCACTTCGGCACGCATTTCTTCAGGAAGTTGCATGCGACGCCAACGGGTGCGCAGCGCCAGAGCCACGGCTCTCTTGGCCGCGTCCTGACCGACGATGTGGCGATTGAGTTCGGAAACAATGTCTTTGGGTGTCAGGGAAGCCATGATTAACCGTCCAGCTCTTCGAAGGTGTGGTTGTGATTGGTGTAAATACAGATATCGCCGGCAATGGTGAGCGCCTTGGCGACGATGTCTCGGGCTGGCAGGTCGGTATTATCCAGCAGGGCAGTCGCGGCGGACTGGGCGAAGGGGCCACCCGAGCCGATGGCGATCAGGCCATCTTTTTCCGGCTCAATCACGTCGCCGTTACCGGTAATGATTAGCGAGCTTTCCTTGTCGGCTACTGCCAGCAGGGCTTCCAGCCGGCGTAGAGCTCGGTCGGTACGCCAGTCTTTGGCCAGCTCCACGGCGGCGCGGACCAAATGCCCCTGGTGCTTTTCCAGTTGGGCTTCGAAACGTTCGAACAGAGTAAAGGCGTCGGCGGTGCCACCGGCGAACCCGGCAATGACTTTGCCATGAAAAAGCCGACGAACCTTGCGGGCGTTGCCCTTCATGACAGTGTTGCCCAAGCTAACCTGGCCATCACCACCGATGACGACGTTGTTGCCTCGGCGAACAGAAACAATGGTTGTACCGCGATACTGCTCCACGGGAATTCTCCTTTTTACGCGTAGGAAAGGAAGTATGGGCGCCACGGGGGGATTTCAAGGAGAGAAAGCGAGATGGCAGACGCCCAACGCCGACGCGGGGCTGCATCGGCGTTGGGTATCAAACACGTGATGCTTTACTTTTTCATCTTGATTGGGAGGGTCTCAATGCCGTTGCTGGCCAGTTGGTCCTGGGCGCGGTGCATGGCGTTAAGGTTGTTGTAGGGGCCAATCATGACCCGGTGCCAGCTGTCGCCGCTGTCCAGATTGACTGACTGAATGTTGGCCTCGAAGCCTTTCAGAATTAGCTCGGCTCGACGGCGATCGGCATCTTCGTTGCGGCGAAAGCTGCCCGCTTGTAGCAAATATTTCTCGTTGCTATTGCGAGTGCCGGCTTCTGGCTTGCGGGTTGTTGTCGGCTTCTTGGTGGCACCCGGTTTGCTGGTGGTATGTGAGCCACTGTCGGTTTCGTTCTGTGGCACGATTACTTCCATCTTGGGTAGTACCGCATAGAAATCGAACTTGGGCGAGTCCTCGGCGGATTCATTGTTGGCTTCCGCTTTTGGCTCAGCCTTGGCTTTGACGGGGTCGTCGTCGTTGGCCACGGTTGTGCTGCCGCCCTGTGCTATCTGGGTTTTGCCCAGATGAAACAGAAAGGCCACGAACAGGCCGACCATCAAGCCGGTAAATAGCCATACCCAGCCGGGGACCTGGCGCTGCTGGGGTTTCTTTTTGCGGGCGGGGCCGCGGCTGGCGCCGCGCCGGGTGTTCTTCGCCATTACATGCGCTCCAGTGGGCTCAAGCCCAGCAGTTCCATGCCGTGTTTGAGAGTGCGGGCGGTGAGGGCGGCCAGCTTGAGGCGGCTTTGCCGAATGCTGTCATTCTCGCTGCTGAGGACCGGGCAGTGCTCATAGAAGCTGGAAAACAGGCCTGCCACATCGTACAGGTAAGTGCTGAGCAGATGCGGTTGGCCCTTGTCGGCTACGTTCTGTAGTACTTCGCCAAATTGCACCAGTCGTGCGGCAAGGGCTTGCTCTGCCTCTTTGTTAAGCAGGAAATTGCCGCTCACGTTGGCCATGTCCAGCTCGGCTTTGCGGAAGATGCTGGCCACGCGGGTGTAGGCATAAAGCAGGTAAGGGGCGGTGTTGCCTTCAAAGCTGAGCATTTGTTCGAAGTTGAAGATGTAGTCGCTGCTGCGGTTTTTCGACAAGTCGGCGTATTTTACCGCGCCGATGCCCACAGAGCGGGCAATGCTGCGTAATTCTTCATCGTCCAGCTGCGGGTTCTTTTCCTGCACTAGGGCAAAGGCCCGTTGCTCTGCTTCGTCGAGCAGGTCCACCAGTTTGACGGTGCCGCCGTCGCGGGTCTTGAACGGGCGGCCATCCGGGCCATTCATGGTGCCAAAGCCCATGTGGGCCAGCTCGGTCTGTTCGGGCACAAAGCCGGCCAGTTTTGCCAGGGTGAACATTTGCTGGAAGTGCAGTGCCTGGCGCTGATCGACAAAGTACAGCATGCGGTCAGCTTGCAGCGTGCCGGCACGGTAGCGCAGGGCCGCCAGGTCGCTGGTGGCATACAGGTAGCCGCCGTCGGCTTTACGCACAATCACCGGCAGCGGTTCGCCTTCCTTGTTTTTGAAGGCGTGCATAAACACACATTGAGCGCCCTGGCTTTCACTGAGCAGCCCTTTGCTGTCCAGATCTGCCACCACTTGTGCCAGATCGTCGTTATAGGCGCTTTCGCCGTGCACGTCTGCCGGTGTCAGGCTGACGCCCAGGCGATCGTAGATCGCCTGACAGTGGCTTAGCGATACCTGATTAAACTCTGCCCAAAGGGTTAGGCAGTAGTCGTCGCCGGACTGCAGTTTTACCACCAGGGCGCGGGCCCGGTCGGCGAAGCTGTCGGATTCATCGAAGCGTTGTTTGGCGGCCCGGTAGAACGTTTCCAGGTTGGCCAGTTCACGGCTCAGCTCGCGCTCACCTTCCTCGGCTTTTTGCTCCTCCAGATACGCGAGAAGCATGCCGAACTGTGTGCCCCAATCACCCACATGATTCTGGCGAATCACGGTGTGACCGAGAAATTCCAGAGTACGCACCACGGCGTCGCCGATGATGGTGGAGCGCAGGTGGCCCACGTGCATTTCTTTGGCCAAGTTGGGTGAGGAGTAGTCCACCACCACGGTTTGGGGCTGCTCTGGCCGGCTAATGCCGAGAAAGTCGTCGGCCAGTGCGGAATCCAATAGGCCGGTGAGCCAGTCATCGGCCTGGAAGAAATTGATAAATCCGGGCCCGGCGATGTCGACTTTGGCCACGGCGCTGTCGTTGGGCAGGGCGGCGATCAGTTTTTCTGCTAGATCGCGAGGCTTCATGCCGGCGGGCTTGGCCAGCATCAGTGCGATATTGGTGGCAAAGTCGCCGTGACTCTTGTCCCGGGTGCGGTCGATTTGCACTGGGCGTTTGGCGTCAGCGGGGAGGGTGCCCTCGGTGATCAGGGTGTCCAAGGCGCTTTCAATAAGGGATATCAGGCGTTCTTTCATGACATTCTTTTGTGGAGGGCTCTGAGCCGTTTAACTGGCCGGCGATTGTACGGGAAAAGCCATGCTTACGCATGCGCAGGATGCCTGATAACTGTCACCGTTGCTCTCTCTGGCGCCCGTCACCGGGCGTCGCTATAACATATCAATCGGATCCACATCCACGTGCCAACGGCATTGACGCCCCTCGGGGAGTTTGCGGGCCTGCTCCAATAGCACGTTAAGGGCTTGGTGTAACGGAGCCCGTTGGGCACATTGCAGCAGTAGCTGGGTGCGGAAACGGCCCGCACGTTTTTCCATGGGGGCGGGAATCGGGCCAAGGACGTGAACATCCTGCGGAACCGCAGTAGTGCTTAGCTGTTGCAGAAAGTTCATGGCGGTGCCCATGGCCATGGCTTCGCAGCGGAACAGAGCCAAGTGCCCGTGGGGGGGCAGTCCGGCCATCTGTCGCTCTTCTAGCAGGGTGGTGGCCAGTTGTGGGTAGTCGCCGCTGGCCGCTAGTTGCAGTAAGTGATGATCCGGGTGGCGGCTCTGCAGGATCACCCGGCCTTTGCCTTCGCGGCCGCTGCGGCCGGCCACCTGTAGTAGCAACTGTGCGGCCTGTTCAGGGCCGCGGAAGTCGGCGCTGAGAAAGCCGGAATCCATATCCAGGATCACCACCAGGGTCAGTTTGGGGAAATGGTGGCCCTTGGCCAGCATCTGGGTGCCGACCATGACGGCGGGTTCGCCTTTTTGGATCTGTGCCAGATGTGCATCTAAGGCGCCCTTGCGGCGGGTGGCATCCCGGTCGATGCGAAGCACTGGTACCGGTAGGGACTGTTCAAGCAGTTCGGTGAGCTTTTCGGTGCCACTACCGGCTTCCTGAATGGCGCTGGAGCCGCAATCCGGGCAGCGGCTGGGTACCCGCTGTTGATAGCCGCAATGATGGCAGCGCAGGGCCCGGTCATTGCGATGCCAAGTGAGGAAACTGTCGCAACGCTTGCACTCCGCCTGCCAGCCACAATCGTGGCAGAGAATCATTGGGGCATAGCCGCGGCGGTTGATAAACACCAGCCCCTGATTACCTGCCTCTACGCATTGCTTAAGGGCTTGCAAAGAGAGGGGCAGTAGTGGGTTGCCGGGGGCCGCCAGCCGGGCATCGACAATTTCGATGGGAGGGCGATTTTGGTCGGTGGCGCGTTGAGATAGTTTGAGCCACTGAAAGCGGTCTTGACGAGCCAGATGCAGGGTTTCGAGTGCCGGTGTGGCGCTGCCTAGAACGACCGGAATTTCCAGCTGCTGGGCGCGCCATGTGGCCAGATCCCGAGCGTGATAACGGAAGCCATCTTGCTGTTTGAGGGAGCTGTCGTGGGCTTCGTCCACAATGATCAGGGCGGGGTTCAGCATGGGCGTGAAGATGGCTGAGCGAGTGCCGATGATAATGCGCGCGTGGCCCTCACGGGCGGCGAGCCAATTGTCCAGTCGTTCTCGGTCGCTGAGCCCGGAATGCAGGGTGACAACGGGGACCGCAAAGCGCTGCTTGAAGCGCTGTACCGTCTGTGGCGTCAGGCCAATTTCCGGGACCAGCACCATCACCTGCTTGCCCGCGGCCAGAAGCGGCGCCATGGCTTGCAGGTAGACTTCGGTTTTGCCGCTGCCAGTGATGCCGTCCAGCAGGAAGGGGGCGAACCCTCTGGCTTTCTGGATTGCCTGGATTGCTCCACGCTGCTCGGCGTTGGCGGCCAGCGGGGCCTGGGCCAGGGTTTCTCGTGGGGCCTCGGGGCGGGTATCCACTTGAATTTGGTTTGCCCAGCCCTTGTCGCGCAGGCTGTTCAGGGCGGATGCGCTTACGTCCAGTGCCGCTAGCATGGCGCTGCTCAGTCCTTGGGGATGCTCACGCAAAATGCGCAAAGCGTCTCGCTGGCGCGGGGCGCGGCTAACCTGGTCATCGTTCACATGCTGGCCCCGTTCGCTAATCTGCCAGCGCTTCTCCAGGCTGGCTTGGGCGTCGCCGCCTTGGCGCAACAAGGTGGGGAGCGCGTAATTCAGCACTTCCCCAAGAGGGTGGTGGTAGTAGCGGGCCGCACGTTCACAGAGCTGGTAAAGCTCATCGGTCAGAACGGGCTCTTCGTCGATCACCGCCAGTACGGCCTTCAGTTTTGGATAATCGCTGGGAGCATGTCCATGGACAAGACCGATGAGGGTGCGGCGCCCAAAGGGAACTTTGACTCGGCTACCCCGGGGCGGTATCACTGTGCCGTGCAGCGCATAATCAAAACACCCGGGTAGGGGAACGGGCAGGGCAATTTGCAGGGTGTTGTTCGGTGACAAGGAGTTTCCTGGAGCCTGCGGCGGCTTTGCGCTTGCGCAATGGGGACAAGCTGTTATGATTCGCCTTCTTTTTCCCAGGCGCAAGCCGTGTGGTGCCTGTCGTAGAGGCCGGTAGCGACACAAAATGGAGCTTAGCAATGAAAGCAGAGATTCATCCCGATTACCAGACAGCCACATATTCCTGTAGCTGTGGCAACGTTATTGAGTCCCGTTCTACCAAAGGCGGCGACATGGCGCTGGACGTTTGTTCCGCTTGCCATCCTTTCTACACTGGCAAGCAGAAACAAGCTGACAGCGGTGGCCAGATTGACAAATTCAAGCAGCGCTTTGGCATGATGCGCAGCAAGAAGGACTGATACGCCGCCTTCACAGCGCCTATTGTAAAAAGCACCCTGCCGGGTGCTTTTTACGTTAAGTACTTGCGTACACAGTGTATATCCCAAAAAGGGAAGCGGAGACCAGCATGTCCGAGGATTTAAAAACGGCGGCCCTGGAATACCACGCCAAACCGCGGCCGGGGAAAATCAGCGTTGAGGTGACCAAGCCTGCGGCGACCAGTCGAGATCTGAGCTTGGCCTATAGCCCGGGTGTTGCTGAGCCGGTGCGGGAAATTGCCCGGGAGCCGGAGCTGGCCTACCGTTTTACTTCCAAGGGCAACCTGGTAGCCGTGATCAGTGATGGCTCTGCGATTCTTGGTCTGGGTAATCTGGGGGCGCTGGCCTCCAAGCCGGTGATGGAAGGCAAGGGTATTCTGTTCAAGTTGTTTGCAGGTATCGATGTGTTCGATATCGAAGTGGACTCTGAGGATTCCCAGGCTTTTATCGATACAGTAATGCGTATTCATCGCACCTTTGGTGGCATTAATCTGGAAGATATCCGCGCGCCGGAGTGTTTTGAAATTGAGCGTATTCTCAAAGAGCAGTGCGAAGTGCCGGTGTTCCATGATGACCAGCACGGTACTGCTATTGTGGTGGGTGCGGGATTGATTAATGCGCTGGAAATCCAGAACAAGCGAATCGAAGACATCAAGGTGGTGTGTGTCGGGGCTGGTGCGGCGGGTGTTGCCTCTGTGCGGTTGTTGATTGAAATGGGCGCGCGCAAGGAAAATATCTTGGTGCTGGATCGGAAAGGGGTGATTCATAGCCGCCGTGATGATCTGAACCAGTATAAGGCCGCGCTGGCCAACGATACGGACAAGCGTACATTGAATGATGCCGTGGAAGATGCGGATGTGTTCATCGGCGTTTCCGGCCCGGATATGTTGACTCCGGAAATGGTCAAGAAGATGGCACCCAAGCCGATCATCTTCGCATTGGCCAACCCGGACCCGGAAATTCGTCCGGAAGTGGCCAAAGCGGCCCGCCCGGATGCAATTGTGGCGACGGGGCGTTCGGATTTCCCTAACCAAGTGAACAATGTGCTGTGTTTTCCGTACATGTTCCGTGGGGCCCTGGATGTGCGCTCCACGTCCATCACTGAAGAAATGAAGATCGCGGCTGTGCATGCTATTGCCGAGCTGGTACGTACGGCGCCTCCGCAGGAAGTGCTGGATGCCTACGGTGGTGAGCCGTTGACCTTCGGACCGGAATACATCATTCCCAAGCCGAATGATCCGCGTTTGTTGGGCAAGGTTTCTGCTGCGGTGGCTCAAGCGGCGGTGGAGTGTGGTGTGGCCCGTAAAGGGTATCCATCACACTACCCGTTGAACTCGCTGGACGAGATTTTCCCGGAGCTTTAAGGAAGAAGCGCCAGCCATAAAAAAACCGCCTTTTGGCGGTTTTTTTATGGCTGCACATTTCAGCTTGAGCGCGACAGGGGTGCGTGCAGAACCCGAATCAAAATATTTGCTCCGGTGCACTGTGCCCATTCGGGCCGCGAGCGGGTTCCAGGTCGGGAACCTGGCTGCGGATAAAGTATTCACGAATAGAGTCTGGATTTTCCGGCCGGGCCAGCAGGCCGCTATCTGGATCGATGCGCACGGTAGCGATGCCGGAGGGCTGTTCCAGCTGGTGCTCGGGTACGCCTTTCAGGGCGGGGCCCATGTAGTCCATCCAGATGGGCAGGGCGGCCTTGCCGCCATATTCACCCCACCCCAGCGTGGCGGGATTATCAAACCCAACCCAGACGGTGGCAACCAAGTCCGGCGAGTAGCCAGAAAACCATGCGTCTATCTGATCGTTGGTGGTGCCGGTTTTGCCCGCCAGATCCCGGCGCCCCAAGCCGTTAGCTTGGTGGCCGGTACCGCGGCGAACGACATCCTGAAGTATGGAGTTCATCAACCAGGCAATGCGTGCATCAATCACCCGGGGGGCCATGACAGGGGGGGGCTGGAATGGCTCCGGAGCACTTTCAAGGCTGCCGGTGTCGCCAATGTAGCGGTCTGCGCTGTCGTCAGCCGGGCTGTCGTCGTCGGTTGCGGGTGCCTGACAGGGGCTTTCGCAGAAGATGATTTTGGGCGCTTTCCAAAGTACCTCTCCGTTACCCTTCTCTATTTGCACGATGCTCCATGGGGTCACCCGATAACCGCCATTAGCAAAGATACTGTAGGCAGCGGCAATATCCATGGGGGTGACGCTGGCGCTGCCCAGTGCCAGCGAAAGATCTCGCTGGAAGGTGTCTGCCGGAAGGCCAAAACGTTTCAGTGTGCCCGTGGCCTGGCTAATCCCGATTTGCCGAAGGATACGAATAGAAACCAGATTCAGGGAGCGATAGAGGGCTTCGCGCATGCGGGTAGGACCAAAGAATTTACCGCTGGCGCCGGTGGGTCGCCAAGCGGTTTCCAGCTTGTTGTCGTCAAAGACCACGGGAGCGTCGTTGATGATGGTGGCTGGGGTGAAGCCGCTTTCCATGGCTGAAGTATAGATGAAGGGCTTGAATACGGAGCCGGCTTGGCGCTCGCCCTGTACGGCACGGTTGAAATTGGAGGTGGAGAAGCTGTAGCCACCTTGCAGAGCAACAATGGCGCCGCTGGTCGGATCAAGGGAGACCAGCGCAGATTGGGCTTTGGGTAGTTGCGCGAGACGCCAGTGCCGATCCTCGTCACCGCCGGCTGGGCGGACATAGATGACGTCGCCCTTGCTGAGTACGTCGCTGGCCCGCGTTGGTTCCTGGCCCACATATTTGTTATTTAACTGTGGGCGGGCCCAACGGATGTCATCCCAGGCGAGTGGGCTGCGTTTGCCATCCCGGAATAGGATTTCTGCGTCTTTATCTCCCACTGAAGTAACGATGGCAGGCTGCAGCGGGCCGATGCGACGTTGGTCCTTGATGCGTTCCGCCCAGTTGGCTATATCTGGGTCAAGGCCGGTGATGGTTTTCTCCAGCTCAGCCTCTTCCGCCGCGATCGGTTTGTCAGTGCTGCCCTGCGGGGGCTTTTCACTGTCTGCAGCGGACGGAGAGGGCAGGGCTGGGGCGTCGCTGATATCCAATTGTGCTAGAGGGCCGCGATAGCCGTGGCGTTCGTCATAACTGTGCAGGCCTTTGCGCAAGGCATTAACGGCAGCTTGCTGGCGCTTGCTGTCCACGGTGGTGATGATGCGAATACCGTCGGTGTAAATGTTGGCATCTACCAGCTCCATGGCCTGTAAGCGCGCCATTTCCCCTAGGTAACTGGCGTCTACTTCCGGTGAAGCTGCGTGGAAGCGGGCGCTGACGGGCGCCGCCTGCGCCTGCTCTTTCTGCTCAGCGGTAATGGCTCCGGTTTCCTGCATGCGATGAAGGATCCAGTTGCGTCGTATCTGGGCGCGCTGAGGGTTCGTAATGGGGTTGTAGGCGGAAGGGGCTTTAGGCAAGCCGGCAATCATGGCCCACTGGGGCAGGCTGAGTTCACCCACGGACTTGCCGTAGTACACCTGCGAGGCTGCTTGGGCACCATAGGCGCGGTGGCCTAGATAGATCTTGTTTAGGTAAAGCTCAAGAATCTCTTCTTTGCTGAGAACCCTTTCGATCTGAATGGCCAGTACGATTTCGTTGAACTTGCGCAAAAAGCGCTGTTCACGGTCTAGAAAGAAGTTCCTGGCGACTTGCATGGTGATGGTGGAGCCGCCGGAACGGATTTCCCGATAGCGGGCCAGTTCAACGACGGCGCGCAGCAGGCCTTTCAGGTCGACGCCGTTGTGGCCAAAGAAGCGTTCGTCTTCCGCGGCAAGTACCGCCTGGATCAATGGCCGCGGCAGTTCGTCGAAAGTGACTGGCTGACGGCGCTTTTCTCCGTATTCTGCAATCAGCTTCATGTCGCGGCTGTAGATGCGTAATGGGATCTGGTACTCCACCTCGCGAATCTGGCTTGCCGGGGGCAGTTGCGGGGCCAGATAGAGGTAGCAGGCGGCAAGGGCCATCAGGCCGCCACCGGCGCCGGTAATAAGGAGTAACAGCAGGTATCGGATCCAGGAGGGTAAACGCATGTTTTCGGCAACTACTGGCTGGGATCGGTAGAAAGGCCTAGTCGGCCCGTGAAGTGGGTCATTATATGGTGGAATGCTTGTTGTGATCTAATATCTGTTCTGCTATTACTAACTCCTAAAGTGATTCGACATAAAAAACGTGTAAGTGTATCTTTAGCAAGAAAAAACACTTCAATAATAACCAGACGGGACGACGACAGTGCTGCCTTTCCTCAGAAAAAAGGCCCAGACACTACTGGGGATCGACATCAGCTCCACGGCGGTCAAGCTGCTGGAACTGTCCAAATCAGGGGGCCGCTACAAGGTCGAGAGCTATGGGGTTGAGCCCCTGCCGGCCAATGCGGTTGTCGAGAAAAACATCAGCGACGTGGAAGGTGTGGGCGATGCTATCGCCCGCTTGGTCAGCCGTGCGCGCCCCGGGGTGAAAATCGCGGCGGTAGCGGTGTCCGGTTCCGCGGTGATTACCAAACTCATCGAAATGGATGCCGATCTGGACGAGGATGCGCTGGAAATGCAGCTCAAGTCCGAGGCGGATCAGTACATTCCGTATCCCATGGATGAAGTTCGTATGGACTTTCAGGTTGTGGGGCCGGTTGAGAATAACGATGAGCGCGT
>UEXN01000309.1_pt1 | contig 50290 bp, 43 predicted proteins | sample 1796711 | NCBI WGS metagenome assembly UEXN01 (sample SAMEA4772470, study PRJEB27181) | metagenome | reverse complement strand
TGCTGGTGCGTATTGATTACAGCCAGACACTGATGAACCGTTCCAGTGTGTATTTTCCGCTGGTGGGGTTGCTGTTGGGTGTGCTGTACGCGGGGCTGTTCGTGGTACTGGATGGCTACTGGAATACCGGTATCAGTGTGGCACTGGTGCTGGCATTCCACCTGTGGATCACCGGGGCTTTCCACGAAGACGGGCTGGCAGACAGTGTGGATGCGCTGGGTGGCGGCTATACCGTGGCACGCCGGCTGGAAATCATGAAGGACAGCCGTATCGGCACCTATGGGGCGGTGGCGTTGATCATGGCGCTGGGTTTGAAGGGATTGTTGCTGGCGGACGCGAATCCCGTTTGGCTGGCTCTGTTGTTGAGCCCGGTGATCAGCCGTTTAACGCCGCTGTGGTTGATGCGGTTTCTGCCCTACGTGACCGACCCGGACACCAGTAAAAGCAAACCCGTAGCGGAAGGCTTCAGCGCACAACGCCTGGCTGTCGCTACCGCGATGACGGTGACAGTGGCGGCCCTGGCGGGGGCGTTGGTGCCTGCACTGTTATCTGTTGCGCTGGTGGCGTTGCTGTGGGGTGGGTATCTGTGGCGGCAGTTGCGGGGTTATACCGGCGATGCGTTGGGCGCCAGCGTGATTCTGGCGGAGCTGGTGTTCCTGTTAGCGTTGGTGGCTGCGTAGGAGGGGGAGACGAAACCGTTGCGAGTGACGAGAAGCGAGTTTCGAAAGGCAAAACATGAGCGCCTGGCTGTTTTGCTCTTCGCTCTTCGAAACTCGCTACTCGTAACTTGTCACCGCTGTGGCAAATATTGCCCGCGCACAATGCCTTCCAGCTCCGCATAGGGAATTGTCAGGGTGGGCTGGCCCATGGCGTAGGGCGCGATGTGGTACACGTTATATTGCAGCACCATCCCCTTGTCATTGAAGAAGATGTTATCGGTCTTGTCGAACGGCCAGCTGTCACGGAAAGTCTGGTCCAGGTTTTCCTCATCCAGCCAGGCGGTGTGTTGTTCGCGGGCTTTTTCCCAGAAGCCAGACTGTTGGCCGGGCACCAGCAGGTCGCCCAGTTTCACGCTTTGCTGTTTGGTCAGATCCCAGTGAAAGTACTGCACGCTGGGCAGGCCGTGGGCGCCGCCGGTGTATTCATAGGTTTCCATGGACAGGGTCACCAGGTCGCCGCGTCGGCCCTGTTTTTTCACCGTGGCATTGAGCTCCCAGCCCTGCTCCGAGGCCATGGCCATGTCGGACGCATCCTGCAGAAATGCATCGGCCAGCCCTTCGATGGTGCCATCGTGGGTCGCGTTGCCTTCATCCTGAATCAGCATGGCGGCCAGCTGTTGGGTGATGGCGTCGTTCAGCTCCGGCTGGTTCTCAAAGGTAAGCCATTGCAGGTCCACTTTTGGGCAGCCGTCAGTGTCACACTGCTCATCGGTTTTATTCAGGGTATGGACGATTCGCACCAGGGTTTCCGGGGCGGCACCGGTTTGTGCAGCGTCGCTCTTGTCGGTGGTGGCCGGTTTGTCAGCGGGCTTTGCCGGCGCGTCCGGGTCGTCGCAGCCTGCCAGCAGCGCGGTGGCGAGCAGGAGAAAAAGTGTCATACGCATGGCATACCCTTCCTGAAATCAATGAGAACGACTGGGGGCATTTAACGGCAGCCGCCGCCCCGGTTCAAGGTGTAATGGGATCACCTGGCTGCAGCGTTCTGCACAGTGGTTACTTTCTTGCTTGCCGGTTCCGTTGATTTAGCGTCAGGCATCAAGCGTGTGGCGTTCTGCAAGGTGGCTTTTGCAATCCGGCGGGCCTATCCTGCCGTTTTTCAGAATCAATCGGGAGAATCACCATGAGTTTCTGGACCGTTTACCTTTCCGGGGAAATTCACACCGACTGGCGCGAGCGTATCGTTGAGGGTTGCGCCGAGAAAGAGCTGGATATCGAATTCAGCAGCCCGGTGACGGACCACGAGGCCAGCGACAAGGTGGGGGTCAATATTCTCGGCGCGGAAGAGAAGCGTTTCTGGGAAGACCGCCTGGGAGCGGGTATCAATGGTATTCGTACCCGCAAGCTGATTGACGAGGCGGACCTTGTAGTGGTGCGGTTTGGCCCCAAGTATAAGCAATGGAATGCGGCATTTGATGCCGGCTACACGGCGGCTTTGGGCACACCGATGATCATTTTGCACGATGAAGAGCATGATCATCCGTTGAAAGAGGTGGATGCCGCCGCCGATGCGGTAGCGCGCACCCCGGAGCAGGTGGTGGAGATGCTGGCGTATATTCTCAACGCATGAATTCCCCGGTAAAACGGGGCATTCTGGCCTCGTTTTACGGCTTTTTGCATCATCGGGGGAGCGTTTTGCCGTCTGACTTGTCACATTCCAGTACAGGCATTGCCAGATTTGGCACAAAAGGCAAAACAAGGAGTTGTCCCGATGACACACCGATTATTGGCCGCCGCCACCCTGATGCTGGTCACCACCGCCACGGCGTGGGCTGAGACCGAAGGCGTTCCCAACGTGAAAACACCGGAACCGGAAAAAGTGGAAACCCAGATGGAAGAGACTCTGGACGATATCCAGAATTATTCCGTGGAACAGAAGAACCAGGCCATGCGCGTGGCGCGCCACGCCATCGATGACCTGAATCAGCAGATCACCCTGCTACAAGGCGACATCAACAGCCAGTGGCGCGATCTGTCCCAGGATGCTCGCCTGCAGAAGCAGGAGGCGCTGACCGCTCTGAAAGAACAGCAGGCCCAGCTGGAAACCCGCTATCAGGCCCTGCAGAATGCGAGTGAGGACAATTGGGATGCGGCCAAGGTAAAATTCCAGCAAAGCTGGGAGGCCGCCAAGCAGGGCTGGCAAAGCCTGACGGCGCCCGCGCCGGAACAGGAATAGCGCCCGCTACTCATTGCGGCAGACACAATTTGCGGCAGACACAATTTGCGGCAGACACAATGACGTGTCTGAGCGTGCGCCGTGCGAATCGACGCCGACGCACAGGGCAGGCACGACAGGGACGGGAGACGGACCATGCTGACGTTGATTCCTTTTGATGACGACCGGGTTGTGGGTGCACGTATCTCCGGCAAGATCACCCGCGAAGAATTCGATTCTGTGACCACGGCGCTGGAAGCCGCCCTGCAAAAGCATGAAACGGTACGTTTCTATGCAGAGATGGAAACCTTTGGCGGGGTGTCCATGGATGTGTTGTTTCAGGATCTGAAATTCGGCCTTGCCCACTGGAAGCATTTCGACCGCGAAGCCGTGGTCACCGATAAGGACTGGATGCGCCGCCTGTCGGTACTGGCGGACAAGCTGCTGCCGTCCATTGATGTGAAGGTGTTCCCCAGCGATGACGTGGATGCCGCCAAGGCCTGGATCTGCGAGCCCTGATCGCCACTTCGTGACGCCTTGACCCCAGCGTTATCCCTGCTCGGGTTCTTGTTCCAGCGTCAGGTTCTTTACGTCTGGTGTTCGGTCAGGCGTGAAACCCCTTCTCGACGATTGAACAGGCACGGTGTTGGGTCGAGGAGGGGCCGGGCCCCTCGCCGCCGATAGTCTGTGCATCGTCTTCGCTGTCATCTTGCCAATCATCGTATTCGTTCAACGCCTGGCGGGTTGCCATGCGTGGACGCAGGGTGTTGCGGGCTTCCTGGTGGGCGCCGCCTTTTCGCATCAGCGGGTCCATGGCTGCCCAGTTGTGCATGGGCTTGGGGCCTTTGGCCATCGATCTTCCTTATGGTGAATCACTGTTCGCCCTCGTGGGCGGCGGCGATATTACGCCGGATTTTTCCGGTGTCCAGTGATTGATGCGCTTTGCCTCTTGTTCTGATGTTCGCGGGCGGTTTACAGCGACCAGGACAGGAAAAGGTTGGCGCCGCTGAGTCGATTGTCGTAGCGGAAGGTGTATTGCGGCGCCGTTTCCGTGACATTCAGATTGCTGGTGGCAAGGCCCACGCCGACCCCCAGATTGCGCCATACGTTGTATTCCATGCCCACCTGCATTTCAGAGAACAGGCCCTTCCAGTCGTCGTACTCCAGGTAAAAGCCTTCGGCTTTCAGGAACCAGTACAGCTTCGGGTTGACCCGATAGTTAAGCCCGAATCCCACGGTGGGTAGAGGAACGGTGTGGGCGGCGTCGCGGGTTTCCTGGGCAGAAACGGTGCCGCCCGGGTCTGTCTTTACATCCAGATCGATATCGAACCTGGAGACGTGCAGCCCGCCCCCGGCCATCAGCTCGACTTTGTCATTGTGATAAAACGAATAGAAGTAGCTGGCTTTCATGATCTCGTAACCGAGGGAACTGGATACCGTGCTGCCAGCGGCTACGGTGGTGGTATTGCCGCCCTGGTCCACCCAGTCGATGTCTTTCTGCAGGACCTTGGACGCGTCCGATTCCACCTGGAACCAGGAGGCAACAATCTGGGAGCGAGGGGTAAATCGGTAATGGCCTTCCAGTCGCAAAACCGTTTCTTCCAGATCCAGGCCAAGCGTATCGCCCGGGCGGATGGCCGCGCCGGCCCCCACATTGCGTTCCACCAGTGACAGGGTGGTATCGGCACGGAACACGCTGTAGCCACCCGCAGAGAGGTACCATTTTTCGTTCATGGCATGTTTGTCATCAGCGTGGGCGGCGGTGACCGGCAGCAGGAGCAAGCCTGCAATGGCGGTCCCAATGGCTGCGCGGTAGTGGGGGTGATGGCGAAAGGTTGCAGTCATAACGTTTTTCATCCCTGAAAATGTATCAATGCGGCGTGTGGCCACCTTTTTCTTTATCGTGCAGAAATGTGCGCCTTTATTCCAGCATCCGCGGATGACAAATCCGCGTCGCAGAGTCGCTCATGGCCACGACTGTGGCGGTTTTCCTTAAAACCGGGCAGTCTAGGCTGTGATCGCTCACGGCAAGGTACAAAGACAAAATAATAGTGTGTGCCGGTGAGGGCGCGATAGGGGGTCGGGACTGACCCGGTTATTGTGGGAATTTTTCTGCACTACATGATTAAGGGGGGTATGTGTTGACGTTACCGTTGGGGGTACGGATCAGGATCGGCGTGTCCGCGATTATCTGCTTCGTTGTGGGGGGGGCTTTCCTGCTTGGTTTGCCCGTGTTGTTCAGCATTTCCCTGTGGGTGTTACTGGCCGTTGCCGCCTTGGCATTGTTGCTGGGCTTGCTGCTGAACGGAACGCTGCGTTTGCTGTTCGGCAAAAAAAAGAATCGCAGCCTGCTGAAATCCGTGGGCGTTTTTTTCTGTTTGTTGACCATTGCCACGGCGTTGCCGATTTATTATCTGGCGTACAAGGTGCAGGCCGACCCGCCACTATTGCCCCAGGCGACGCTGACGAATGGTCAAAAAACCGTGGTTTTTCAGGGCATGATCCATGTGGGCATGGAGAGTTTCTATAAATCGGTGGTCTATGATCTGGAAGAAGCGCTCAGTGACGGCTACCGGTTGTACTACGAAGGTGTGCAACCTTCACCCGGGGAAGGCGATGCCTGGTTCGCCGAACAGCTTGCCGGTGGCGGTGACCTGGCAGAGAACTACAAGGTCCTGGCGGATGCTTGCGGGGTGAAGTTCCAGATCGATTACTTTGGCCTGATGGAGCGGGATGCGCAGCAGCATCCAGAGCGTCACGTGGCGGCAGATGTCACCAGCCTGGAAATGAAACAGGAATACGATCGTTTGATGGCCACGGACCCGGCTTTCGCCGAGCAGGTGCGTGACCGGGAGGCTCCCGTTTCCACGGATACCAGTGATCCAGTTGCCGCCCTGCTGGATTGGCATGCTTCTGCCACCGATGAACAGAAAAAACTGATCGGTATTTTGTGTCGCGGTGCCTTTGCCATTGCGCTGGGCGATCAGAGCGAGCATGAGCCCCGGCCGCTGGATAAAGTCATTCTTGCTTTCCGCAACCGGAAGCTGGCACAGCGGATTATCGCTGATGACAGCCAGCGCATTTACATCACCTACGGTGCGGCCCATTTGCCCGGTGTACTGGCTGCCCTGCAAGCCGCAGATCCGGACTGGCAGATCACTACGGTGAAATGGATGCGGGGCATGGCGACCCCGGAACACCTTGAAGGTGCCTTGCCTTCCATGCCTTAGTGGGAAAGAAAGGCCGCACTGGTGCGAAGATTGATTCCATAAAGACAACAGGATGCACAAAGAATGATGAAACGAATGGGATGGATTCTGGTGCTGGCGGTGGGCCTGCTGGCCGGCTGCAGCAGTAATGGTCATGGTGAGCTGGAAGGCGAAGCCTTGCGGGTTGGTGTCATGCCCGATTATCCGCCGCTGGTGTTTCGTGAAGAAGGCAAGGTGGTGGGGCTGGAGCGGGATTTTGCCGAGCAGTTATCACAGGACCTGGAGCGCCCCTTTTCTCTGCATGAATACACGCAATTGAGTGACTTGTTTGCGGCGCTGAAAAATAACGAAATCGATATCATCATGTCCGGCATATCCATAACGCCTGCCCGCCAGAAGGCGTTTGCATTCAGTTTGCCGTATACCACGATCGGCCAGATGGCGATGATCCGTCTCGACGATGCTGCCCGGCTGGCCACGCCCGGCGCCTTGTTTACCGGGCAGTACCGGGTGGGTTACAAAAATGGCACCACCGGTGAGGCGTTCGTGAAAGAGACCATGGATGCGCAGACCCGGGGATTCAACAGCAATACTGAAGCGACCCAGGCCCTGGTTAACGGTGACATTGATGCGTTCATTCACGATGCGCCCACGGTCTGGAACCTGGCTAACAAGCGAGAGTACCCGGTGAAGTTGCTGGGCCTGTACAAGCCCCTTACCAAGGAACAGCTGGCGTGGGTAATGCGCAAGAATGACAGCGAACTGAAACAGCAAGTGGATACGGTGCTGAAGAGTTGGGTAAATAACGGTTTTCTGATGCAGACAAAAACCCAATGGATTCCGGTGAAAATTCTTTCCGGGCAATGATTTTTTGTAGGTCGGGTTAGTCGCGTAGCGACGTAACTCGACTAAATTCTTTATTCAGATATCTGCGAAATTCTCCCCACCTTTCAACCAACGACGCAGCAGCGGCTCAACCCACTGCGGGCAGTCGTGCATCAGTTTGTTGGCCACGTCTTTGGCCGGTTCCATCAGGGCTTCATCGCGGACCAGGTCGGCGATACGAAACGCCAGGTCCCCGGTCTGGCGAGTGCCGAGCCATTCCCCGGGGCCGCGTAGTTTCAAATCCTCTTCGGCAATAATAAAACCGTCGGTGGTGTCGCGCATTACCGCCAGCCGCCGTTTGCCGGTGAGCGACAGCGGGTTCTTGTACAGCAGCAGACAATAACTTTGCTCGCCGCCTCGCCCCACTCGTCCGCGCAGCTGGTGTAATTGTGCCAGGCCCAGTCGCTCAGCATTTTCCATCACCATCAGGGTGGCGTTGGGGACATCCACACCCACTTCGATCACCGTAGTGGCGATCAGCAGTTGTGCGTCGCCCCGGGAAAAGCGGGCCATTCGTTCGGCTTTCTCTTTTGCTTTCATGCGGCCGTGGACCAGCTCTATGCACAGGTCCGGCAAGGCGATCTGCAATTCCTCGAAGGTCGCTTCCGCCGCCTGGGCCTGCAGTTCTTCGGATTCCTCGATGAGCGTGCAGACCCAGTACGCCTGGGTGTTTTTCCTGCCGCTGTCAGGGCGGCAGGCATCGTTGATCCGTTCGATCACCTGGGGGCGGCGGCTTTCCGGTAGCACCAAGGTATCGATGGGCTTGCGTCCCGGCGGCATTTCGTCGATCACCGAGGTATCCAGGTCGCCGTACACGCTCATGGCCAGGGTGCGGGGAATGGGAGTGGCGGTGAGTGTTAGCTGGTGGGGCACCTGGCTGCCGTTGACGGTATCAAAGCGGCCTTTTTCACGCAGGGCCAAACGTTGCTGCACCCCGAAACGGTGTTGCTCATCAATGATGGTGAGTCCGAGCCGGTGGAATTGCACCGCCTCCTGGAACAAGGCGTGGGTGCCGACGACAATCCGGGCGCTGCCATTAGCCAGTGCGGCATTGGTTTCCCGGCGGGCTTTGACGCCCAGGCTGCCCGCCAGCCAGTGCACCTCGATGCCTAGCGGCGCCAGCCAGTGGCGAAAATTGTCCCGGTGCTGTTCGGCCAGCAGTTCGGTGGGCGCCATCAGGGCCACCTGGTAACCGGACTCCATGGCGGCGAGGGCCGCCGCCGCTGCCACCAGCGTCTTGCCTGATCCCACGTCCCCCTGCACCAACCGCAGCATGGGGTGAGGCTTGGCCATGTCGCCCATGAGCTCGCCGATGACGCGTTGCTGTGCCCCGGTCAGGGCGAAGGGCAGACTGGCCTGGAGCTTTTCAAACAGCGTCCGGCCGCTCAATCGCGGGGCATGGAAGGCTTTTTGTCCGGCCCGTTTTTGCAGCATGCCTAACTGGTGGGCGACCATTTCTTCCATGACCAGCCGTTTCACCGCCGGGTGCTTGCCTTCCAGCAGCAGGTTCACCGGGTCATCCGGGTTCGGGTTATGCAGCTTGCTTAGCGCCTGGGTCAGGCTGGGTAATCCGCTTTGATCCAGCAATTGCGCGGGGATTAATTCCTGGGGCGGGTGTGCATGCAAGTAATGTAGAGCCTGGCCAGTAAGGTTGCGCAGGGTCTTCTGGCTGACGCCATCGGTGGTGGGGTATACCGGGGTCAGGGCTTTTTCCAGTGGCGGCAGGCCGCTGTCGGCATAATCCAGCTGGTATTCCGGGTGGTAGAACTCCAGGCCGGCGGAGCCGGGGCGGGGCTCGCCGTAGACGCGAATGGTCCTGCCGCGCTCCAGATTGTTTTTCTGCGCGGCGGTGAAATGGTAGAAACGCAGCGTCACCATGCCGGTGCCGTCCGCCACTTTGCACAGCAGTGAGCGGCGGCGGCCAAAAATCACATCGGCGGCCATCACCTGCCCTTCGATGACGACACCGGTTTCCGGGCGCAAGCTGCCGATGGGGGAAATGCGGGTGCGGTCTTCGTAGCGAAAGGGCAGGTGGAAAAGCAGATCTTCCAGATTATGCAGGCCCAGCTTGGCCAGTTTCGCGGCCGCCGCCGGCCCCACGCCTTTAAGGCGGCTAAGGGGCAGGCTGGAGAGAGAATCACTGGCCATGGATCAAGCGGTTCCCGACAGCGAGCGGCGAGGAGCGCGTTGCGCAATGCAAAACCGGGCAGGGTCTTCGAAACTCGTCACTCGCATCTCGAAACTGTTACCCCGACAGTCCTTCCTTGGGCACAGCTTGGCGCAGCACTTCGATGGCCTTGGGCCGAGGGAAGCTATCGCGCCAGACCAGGGCGATGGTCCGGGAAGGAACCGGCTCTTCAAACGGACGCACCGCAAAGGTGTCCTTGTCGTAGCCATGCTGGTGGAGAGCCGAATTGGGCAGCACGGTAATGCCCAGCCCGCCGGCGACCATATGGCGCAGGGTTTCCAGGGAGCCGCCTTCGATCTGTACCAGGTTGCGCTGGTGCTGGGAGTCGATGGCTGGACACAGCTCCAGCACCTGGTCACGGAAACAGTGGCCTTCACCGAGTAGCAGCAGGGTTTCGTCGAGCAGTTGTTCCGGGGCGATTTTTTTCTGCGCCGTCCAGGCATGGTCGCCGGGCAGCAGGACAGAGAAGGATTCCTCGTACATGCGCGCCCGCACCAGGCCGCCACCGGAAAAAGGCAGTGCCACGATAATGGCATCCAGCTCGCCGTGTTCCAGCTTGCGGCGCAGCACATGGGTGTAATTTTCTTCGATAAACAGCGGCATTTCCGGGGCGGCTTCGCGCACCCGGGGCACCATGGTCGGGAACAGATAGGGCGCGACGGTAAAGATCGCTCCGACCCGCAGCGGTGAGCCGAGCTGGTCGCGTTGGCTCATGGCCATCTGCGAGAGCAGATCTGCCTGTTCCAGCACACGCTGGGCCTGGGCGACAATGGGCTCGGCCTGGGGCGTCACCACCACTTCACGGGGGCGCCGCTCGAACAGGGGCATACCCAGCTGCTCTTCCAGCTTTTTAATGGCGGCGCTGAGGGTGGGCTGGCTGACGTTGCAGGCCTGGGCCGCGTGGCCAAAGTGGCGCTCGCGGGCCAGGGCGACTAGATAGCGAAGTTCTGTTAGTGTCATGGCGTCGATACGTTAAACCGATGGTTTCTGCATTGTGCACCTCTGCAAAGAGGGATGCCAGAGGGGGTATTAGTTAATAATGAATAGTTAAGGAACCTCTGAATAACTCGCGGGTGTGGTGCTGGCGGGGTTCCGTGGTTAATTATTCATTATTAACTATCAATTGATTTTCTATGTCTCATATTCTGATTGCCGGGCTGGGGGATTTGGGCGCCGGCCTGGCCGAACAGTTAATCGCTAACGGCCACCGCATCAGTGCCATCCGTCGCGGCGCGCAGGCGCCAGCCGGAGTGGAGCTGTACAGCCAGGATCTCACCGAGGGTGCAGCCATGCTGCCTCCGGACCCGGTGGATTTGCTGGTTATTATTATGACGCCCTCCGAGTACAGCGAAGAAGGCTATTTGCAGGCCTATGTGCGGGCGCCGCTGACGCTGCTGGAAGCGTTGGGACGCCAGCAACCGCTGCCTCCGGTGGTCTTCGTATCCAGCAGTGCGGTGTTCGGCGATGTGGACGGAGTGGTGGATGAACTGACGCCGCCGCGGCCGAGCCGATATAACGGCAAGGTGTTGCTGGCGGCAGAAGAGGAAATCAGCACCCGCAGCCTCAGTACCGTGGTGCGTTTCACCGGCATCTATGGGCCGGGCCGCTATCGACAGATCGACAAGGCGGCCAGGCTGGCCCGGGGTGAAGAAAGCCTGCCGACGCCTCAATGGACCAACCGCATTCATCGCGACGATTGCGTGGGCCTGCTGCACAGCGTGGTGCTGGGCTGGCTGGAGGGCCGGGACATGCCGCCGCTGGTGATCGGCACCGATGCAGTGGGTGGCCGCAATCTGGATGTGCTGAAATGGCTGGCGGATCAGCAGGGCCTGACGCTGGCCGTACCGGATGCACCGGCCGCCGGCAAACAGGTGCGCAGCCTGTATATCCAGCAAGGGCACTACACCTTGCGCTATCCGGGTTACCCGGAGGGTTATGCACAGGTGCTGGCGGATAGATGAGCGACAAGCCTCAAGCTACAATCTCCTACGGCTGGGGGCGTAGAGAATGTGTTTAACGCGCTGGCTTCACCGAAAGCTGGACGCGGGCATGGCGCTGAATGGTCTACGGCCATTTTTCGCGTTGTAGCTTGCCGCTTGCAGCTTGTAGCTGCTCTGCAAAGCGCATTCCCGGCCAAATCACGCTAAAATCGCCCATCTGTCGGCCGGGAACGTCATCATTGGTTGTTTTTTCGCCGATAGACTTGCCTCCGGCGCTGGCATTAGTAAAGTGTGCGCCTCAAATTTTTCTGTGTCGGTGCCGGGGGTGATCCCGATGCGCCGCAAAAGCCCGTGATGGGCGCGATGGAGTAACGCGAATGAGCACGCCGGTTGCCGTGGTAATGGGCTCCCAGTCTGACTGGGAGACCATGAAAGAAGCCTGTGACGCCTTGACCCAGTTCAATGTGGGTTGGAAGGCCGAAGTGGTATCGGCTCACCGCACCCCTCAGCGCATGTATGACTTTGCCAAAAGCGCCCACGAGAACGGCTACAAGGTGATCATTGCCGGTGCCGGGGGCGCGGCCCACCTGCCGGGCATGATTGCTTCGCTGACACCGCTGCCGGTGCTCGGTGTGCCGGTGAAAAGCCGTACCCTGTCTGGCTGGGACAGCCTGTTGTCCATCGTGCAGATGCCCAAAGGCGTGGCCGTGGGCACCCTGGCCATCGGCGCAGCGGGCGCCTGGAATGCCGGCCTGCTGGCCTCCCAGATGCTGGCGGCGGACAACCCCGAGCTGCTGCAGCAAATCGCCGACTGGAAAGCGTCCCGCGCGGATGAAGTGTTGGCCAATGCCGAGCTGGGGCAGGGCTGATTCCCCGGCGCTGTTCTTTTCCCTGTTTGCTCTGACGGATCTGCTATGAATCGCGTACTTGTTCTTGGTGGTGGCCAGCTTGGCCTGATGATGGCAGAAGCCGCAGCCCGACTGGGGCTGGTGGTGGACCGTTACGATCCGGAACGGGCGCTGCTGTTGCCGGGCACTTCTGACTTGGCTGTGCCGATCAGCTGGGAAGAGTGTCAGGAGCGTTACCCGGTGATTACCGTGGAACGTGAAGCCTTCCCGGGCACCGGGTTTTCCGCGGAGCTGGCCCAGAGCGATCGTTGCGTCGCCCGGGGTGCCCTGCAAGTAATCCCCGACCGCTTCACCCAGAAAGCCATGCTCGACAAGCTGGGCATTCCCACGGCGCCCTGGGTGAGCCTGGACAAGACCGATGACCTGCAGGCCGCAGTAGCGAAGTTCGGCGGTGTGGTAGTGAAGGCGCGAAGCGGCGGCTATGACGGTCGTGGTACCTGGATTGTGGGGGAGGGGGGCGACCTGTCCGCCGTGCCCGCCGCCGAGCTGGCCGGCAAGGCCATCGTCGAGAAGAAAATTCCCTTCCGCCGTGAGCTGTCCATTGTCGGCGCGCGCAGCATCAGCGGCGAAACCCTGTTCTACCCACTCACCCGCAACTGGCACGTGGACGGCATTCTGCGCCTGAGCCTGGCCCCGGCCAATGCCTGTGCCGACCTGCAAAAGCCGGCGGAACAGATGCTCAAGGGCATCATGGAAGAGCTGGACTATGCCGGTGTCATGGCGGTGGAATTCTTTGAAGTCGATGGCCAGTTGATGGTCAACGAAATTGCTCCGCGAGTGCATAACTCCGGGCACTGGACCCATGAAGGGGCGGACTGGTCCCAGTTCGACCTGCACGTTCATGCCCTGGCCGGTGTGCCCCTGCACGCGCTGAATGTGCATGGCCCCTCCGCCATGGTCAACCTGATCGGCACCCCGTTCGAAAGTGCCTGGCTGCAGCACCCGGGCGTGGTGCACTGGTATGGCAAGAGCGTGCGCCCGGGCCGCAAGGTGGGCCACGCCAATCTGGTGGCCGATACCCTGGACGGTTTGCGCCAGGGCCTGGATGCCTGGGCCGATGTGCTGCCGGAAGGCTATCAGGCGGTGCTGGATTCCGAGCTGGATCTGGGGTGATTTTGCGTTGCGAGTTGAATGTTCAAAGTTGAAAAGCGCGGCATTGCCGGGAGCCATCCGAAACAGGCTTTAGCCGCGCCGCAGTACCGGGAAACAATCTAAACTTGAACTCATCGTGGGCACTGGCGGGCATCCCAAGAATCCTGCACTTTTCAACTTTCAACTTTCAACTTTCAACTTTCAACTTTCAACTTGAAACGTCCCCCTTCACGTTTTGCTGGCCGTGCCGGCTTACACTGTCCATAGTGCGAGGCAAGAAAAGGCAAAACGGTTGTGATGATGACACTTTCTCTGGGGCGCTATCGGCGGCTGATCATGCTGGCCATGGTGCTGGCGCTGGTCCTGATTACGGTAGAGCTTACCGGCCTGCGTGAGCAGCTGTCGGTGTCGTTCCTGCGCGCGCAACTGGAAGCCAACCCGATCACCGGTCTCATTGCCTTTGTGGTGGTCTTCGTGATCGGTAACCTGATTCAGCTGCCCGGCTGGATCTTTCTGGCGGCGGCCATCCTGGCGCTGGGAACGGTGATGGGTGGGCTGGCGACTTATATTGCCGCCTGTGTGTCCTGCCTGGTGACCTATGTGCTGGTGCGCGGGCTGGGCGGCAGTGCCCTGCGGGATATCCAGAGCCCCCTCGCCCGCAAGATTCTGGCGCGGCTGGACAGCCACCCGGTACGCAGCGTGGCCTTGTTGCGTCTGTTGTTTCAGACCATGCCGGCGTTGAATTACACGCTGGCGCTCAGCGGGGTGACGTTACGCCACTACATGCTCGGCACGCTGATCGGTTTGCCGGTGCCGCTGCTGCTTTATTGCATCTTCTTCGACCGAATACTGCTGCTGTTACCGATCGGGTAAGGCCGGGCGCATGACCCGCCGCAAGAGCAGGCCTGCAAGGGATTCGCATGTTTGAAGGTAGTTTCCACTTGCAGGCGCGCCCTGCGGCAACCAAGCTTTTCGTCACGCGTCACGCGTAGCCCGAGGTTGTCGTCAATGCCTTAACAGGGCGCTCAGCGTATCCACAGTCTCTGCCCACTCCGCGTCTTCGCGAACCGCCTCGGCGAGAAATCGTGCCTGGGATTCATTCCAGAACGGTGCCTGATGCAGGTGCATGCTGTCGGTGAGTGTGCCGCCATGCTGGTGGATGAAGTCTTCGATATCGGGGTCGCTGCTGGCCAGGCCGAGCTGATCAAACAGGGTGTTGAGGTCGTGGGTCGCGGTATCCATATCGCTCTCCCTTATGTTGCGAAAATAAGTGTTGCGGGATTAACGCAAGCGGACATCTGTCCGCCCACCGTCTGTTCGATGGTGCGCCTTTCAAGTCGTTCTGTCTCCCCTCCTTTCGGAGGGTCGCACCAACAAAAACGCCCGCACAAGGGCGGGCGTGTTGCATGGCGCGTGGTGCGTGCAGCGGATCAGGCAATATCCAGAATACCGTCCATTTCTACGCCGGCGCCCTTGGGCAGCGCCGCCACGCCGATGGCCGCCCGAGCCGGATAAGGCTGGGTGAAATGCCGTGCCATGACCTCGTTGACCAGCGCAAAGTGGCTCAGGTCGGTGAGGAAGATATTCAGCTTTACGATGTCCTGCAGGCTGCCGCCAGCGGCTTCACACACCGCGATCAGATTGGAAAACACCTGCTCGATCTGCGCCTCCATGTCGCCTTCAATCAGCTCCATGGTTTCCGGCACCAGTGGAATCTGGCCGGACAGATACACGGTAGAGCCAGCCTTGATGGCCTGGGAATAGGTGCCAATGGCTTGCGGAGCCTTGTCGGTGCTGATTACGGAATGGTTGGACATGATCGTTCTTCATTGGTTGAGCTGCTGGCGACGTTATTTGGCCGGCAGGGTAATTAAAGGCCGTTATGCTTGCATGGCAGGCGTTGGGACGCAACAAAGGGCGGTCTGATGCCTCATCAATTTGGTGCGGGCGTACAGATAAACCGTCTGTCGGGGGGCAAAGTGCGAACCTCTCCACGTTATCGGTAGTTGCTCGTTCCATGCCATTGGGGAGTTGCTAATGTTAACGGAGTGGATAACGGTAACAAGGAGGTGACCATGACCACGACGCTGAAGCCCTTTTCAGATGCCTACGCGACTCTGACTGTCGCATCTTATGAGCCCCTTTTCCTGCGCTGGATTTCTGGCGGCGCCTTGCTGAACCTCAGTGCCGTAATGGCGAATCGTATGCCCGCCACCGCTCGTCTTTCAGAGCTGGGTGATATGTCGACCGTTGCGGCGTTAAGTCTAAGTAATAACTGGAAGAGGCAAAAGTTACCCAGCAGGCAAATGTTGTCAGCAGCCATTGATAAAGAATTGGCGAAAGAATCCATAGATCCTATGGATATAAGCAATCTGAGTCCGCGTCGCCTCAAGCTGAAGGCGTTTCCTGATGCTGTACAGGTAGGAGATCGAATTCTCCTCAACGGCGTGGATCGGTTGCGTCCCATGAATCTCGATGTGCCTGGAAACGAGGGGGTAACGGACAATAATAATCCCGGTTTGATCAGGCGTGCATTTAGGATGGTGCGTAAACCGGTTGGTAACAGTCGAAAAACACTGCAGCAACGAAAAGCGCCTGCTGTTGTATTCAGTGGCATGGATATTGGTGCGGATGATTCGCTGGATTTCCACCAGGCCAGGCTGGAAATTCTGAAAGGTTTTGACGGTGCAATCGGGCGCTGGCTGGAGGGTCGGAATACCCTGGATGAAGCCATCAAAAAGGATGTGCTTGGCAAAGCGTTTGGCTTTCTTCCTGGGCGAGTAGAAGAAGCATTGTCGCCTATCGGCATCGCCCATTATTACCGCCAGCTATTCTTCAATACGGAAGAAGGGTTTGGGCCGATTGAAGAGTCGTTCACGGTGGCGCCAGCGGAAACTCTGGAAGTTATCACCGAAACGGTTCGCCGTCAGTCCTTCGAGGAAATCAATGAAGTTGGCCTGGTGACTGAATCCGAGCAAGCGCGTGAACAGCGCAATCTGGATGAGGTGTCTGACCGCACCGCGACGATGGTAAGAAATAGCTCTGAAGTGGCGATTTCGGCGAATTTTAGTGGTCAGGTCGGGGTGTACCAGTTTGGCGCGGATGTATCGACGAACTTTAATAGTTCGCGGGAGCGAAATACCGAACGCACCAAGAAACGTCTCAAGGAAACCACCTTTCGTGCTTCGGAGAGAATCCGAAAATCTGTTTCGGTTCGCACCCGTGCCTTTGAAGAAACCACAACAACGAATTCATCGCGGCGATTGATCCAGAACAACGGTGATACACCCGTTAATTACGGCTTGAGACGCGTACTGAGAAAAGTGAGGGTGAAGGTTCAGGACCTGGGGCCAAGGATGGTCTGGCAGTTATATGTCCGTAACCCAGGTGCCGGACTGGCAAGAAGCAAATTTGTTCATTTCCGGGAAGGGCAGGATATTTCCATCCCGGATGTGCCGCCGGGAACACCACCCAAGCCGGAAGGCGGACAGGAAACCGGTACCACATCTGCAACGCTTGAGTGGAGCGATTCCCATGAGACGTGGTATGTGCCGATTGGTGTAGTGGTTCCTGCAGGAAGAAGTATTGATTCTGTTGCTATCGACAGCATTACGGACCTTGAAAGCGGTGGCAAGGAAGATCACGCGCCATCGCCCCGTAATAACATCAGCTGGCAGGAAGGGGAGGATCCGGACAGCGGCTTGTTTGTTGTTGCGGTGGGTGTTTCGCCTGGTGACAGCCATAACGTCAATGTGAGTTATACCTACTCCTGGTTACCATCCAGTCAGGCGATATTGGAGTGGGAGGCAACGAAGGAGCAGTTAAGAGAAGAAATTCGGGAAGAATCGTTACAGAAAAAGTTCGAGCGGGAAAGGACTCTGATCACGGAGAGAAGCAAAATCCCCAAGCGCCCGGCGGCCGATCTACGCCAGGAAGAGCGCTATGAAATCATGAACCGGATGGTCTCGCATCTTTTTGCCAATCCGGCTAACCCGTCAGAACCAACACCTACAGAACTAGAGTATTTTCACCGCTATTTTGACCTCAACGGTATTTTTCTCTACATGCACCCTTCCTGGTGGCGTCCACGTTACGCCGCTTCTGCGACAGGACTGGAGCGGCCACCCTATGAAATTACTGCTGAGAGTGACCCTGCTCCCCTGGGCAGCTCTTTGAAATGGGCGATCCAGCTGGACGGCGACAATCGACGTAATGAATTTCTCAACAGCCCCTGGGTGAGGGTCTGCGTTCCGATCAAGCCTGGTAACGAACGGGATGCGATTCAGTGGCTGGCAGAGCATATCGAAGGTGACAGGGGTTATGACATCGAGAGTGGTCCGCTCAAGGCGGTGCTGGAGTCCGTTGAGTCACGTCGCAATGAAGAAGAGAGAGTGGCGGATGGGCCGGACTATGCTGTCGTTAGTGGCACTCCTGGTGCCCCGGATGAAGCGGCGACGCCGCGGGACATCTATCCCATCGTTGATGAATTTGATGTCACTGTGCCGACGGGTGGCTTTGTTTATGACAAGTTGATTCTCAACAAGGAGTAGGGAGTGCGTTATGGCTCAGCAAATCATTGCTGGGCCCATCGTGCGCGCTACATCCGAAAACGCACTGTGGGTCTGGCTGGCCACGAAAGAACCGCTGGATAATCCCCGCTGCCTGGTTTACCCCCACGAGAAAGCACAAAGGGGGCGCTGGCGCCGTCTCTCAACCCCGCTGGCGCTCTGGTCCGGCTACTATCATGTGCAGGCTGGGCAGAATCTGCATGTTTACCTTATTGCCGCATCGGCAGCGGTAGTTGCGGATGCAACAGAAAGCCCCATACCGCATACGCTGTCGCCATCGATTGCCTTGCCCACGGACAAGCCGCTCGCCTATGACATTCGTTGGCAGGGGGAGGGCGATGGTACAAAGGGGCTCTCTGACCTTGATGGCTATGGTGACTTGCTGCTGAGCCATTTTGATATGCCCACGGTGCTGGTGGGTGATGGCCGCGCCGGGCGTTTTCGCGCGCTTTATGGCAGTTGCCGAAAGGCCCATGGCCATGGCCGCGACGGTATGTTGGCTGCCGAGCAGCAGCTTAACCTCCAGGGTGGAGATGTGCGTAATCGCCCCACCGCCTTGTTGCTGGGCGGGGACCAGATCTATGCCGATGATGTGCCGGATACCATGATTCGGCTTATCCAGGCGTTGGCCGGTCAGTTGGTGACCAATAATGAACAGCTACCGGGTATCAGTAATCCTGCTTCACTGGCCATTGGAGAACGTCAGAGCGTCACCAAGGATGTGGCCGATCTTACCAGCGGTCATGCTGCGAACCATCTGCTGACCTTCGGGGAGTTTGTATCCACCTATGTGCTGGCGTGGAATCCGAATCTTTGGCAGGGGTTGAACGGCGGACTTTCGATGCCTTCGGTATCGCAGGTCCTGAGCCAATTGCATGAACCGCCCTCCTCGCAGGACGAGATACTCTCGCGCATGGAAGAAATTGGGCGTGAGCGGCAGCGGGTGGAAGCGTTCAAGCGTACCGCCCGATCTGCCCGGCGTAGCTTGGCCAATATTCCCACCTACATGATTTTTGATGACCATGAAGTAACGGACGACTGGAATCTCAATCGTACCTGGGAAAACAAGGTGAGGCGGAACGCGACAGGAAAGCGGATTCTGTCCAACGGGCTGGCCGCCTACTGGTTGTTTCAGGCATGGGGGAACGAGCCTGGCCGATTTTCTGAACGTACGATGAGGGAGGCGATTCCCCGCTACCTGCGTGGTAACGGCAATGCCCTGGAGCAAAGTTACCTTAACTTTCATGACTGGGCCTTCCGTACACCGGGTAATCCTTCGGTGGTGTTTGCCAATCTGCGCACCCGTCGCGGCCACACCCGAAATGATCAGCGCATCGCCAGGGGCGAGTCGGGCGAAGCGCGCTGGGAGCGTCGGGATGTGTCCGATGCGCCAAGGCTGATGAACCGGCCTGAACGTAACCATTTTCGCTCATTGCTCGGCCAGTCACAGTCCGCGGGCAATAATTTGCCCGTCATTGTGGTGGTGCCGACGCCGGCTTATGGCCTGGGGTCACTGGAATGGGTTCAGGATGTGGGGGTAGACCAGATTGGCGAATTGCGCCGCTGGCTGGAACAGCAAATCCGTCAACTTTTGCCTCTGGTGCAGGCGCTGGATGAAATGATGCTGCCGTTCGAATGGATGCGCCAATGGCTACAGCAAATGCAGCGCTGGCTGGCGCGCCTGCGAGCCATGGCCAGTGCGCTGTCCAGCATGGCGGGCCTGATGACGCAGCGGTTGCGGGAGGAAGCGCGTCGCCTGGCAATGTATCGTGCCGTGCACCGATACATTGATCAGCTGGAGCAGTGGCGAGTCCAGTTGAGTCGGGATGTGGGCGAAATGCTTGAGGACGCCTCCGGCATCGCCACGCTTCTGGCGCTGGTCAATGATCAGCTAGCCGCGCAGTGGCAAGCGGCCATTGATGCTCTGCAAGCCTGGCTGGGCGTCACTTTCCAGGTGGCATTGCAGCAAGTGGATGAGCTGGCCTTGATTCGTGCGGCGGCGGTGGATAATGAATCCTTTCATGCGGACCCAAACAGTCATCTGGATTTGTTGCAGTCCCTGGCGGCTACGGGGGCCAGTCGGGCCGTTTTGTTGGCTGGAGATGTGCACTATGGTTTTTCGGTAGCGTCGTCGGTGAGTGTAGGCGGGCGGCGTTTGCGTATTGCCCAGTTCACCAGCAGCGCCTCGCGCAACGAGACCAGAGGCACGATGGGGCGACTGCTTGAGCTATTACAACGAAACGTGAGGGGGCAGGGAGGGCCCCATGAACTGCGTTGGTGGCGGAATGGGGCAACCTCTTACCTGGCAGCAGCGGGACAGGCGTTGCCCACTAACATGGGCGGCCCACACATTACCGAGCGGTACGCGCTGATGAACCGCAGGGGGGTGCCATCCTCGGTGCAGCAGGCAATAGCCAATGTCGTCGCCCCGAACCTGATTGAGCCCAGCAGCAATATGGGGTTACTGGAAGTCAGTGGAAGCCGTATCGAAAACCGTTTGCTGGTGCCGACGGCGCAGGGAGGGGTGCGCGTGTCCTTTGCTACCCGTTGGCCTGGGTGGCCAGTCTAGGAGGGAGGGAGCTTTTCAGGCGGGGTTTGCTCAATAGGGGGAGGCAATCCCCCGCGCTGCCGGCTAAAGAAGTGGCGGTTTTCTTAAAGCCGGTGAATACGGACGATGCTATCCAGGGTGCGCAGCTTCTTGATGATGCGTGCCAAGTGGATGCGGTCTTTCACCGTCATGGTCACGTTAAGGATGGTGAGGGTGGGGTCTTTCTCGGCCATGTCGATGGTGTCGATGTTGGAGCCCAGTTCCGACACGCTGTTGGCGAGGGTGGCGAGTACGCCGCGCTTGTTGATCAGCTCGATGCGCAGGGCGGCGGTGAATTCCTGCTCTACCTGTTTGTCCCAGCTTAGCGCGATGCATTTTTCCGGAGCGTTGCGCATTTCCGCCAGCAGGTTCTTGCAGGTATCGCGGTGGACCACGATGCCGCGCCCGGCACTCAGGTGCCCGATGATGGTGTCGCCAGGCAGCGGGCAGCAGCATTTGGCGTAGCTGACCATCAGGCCTTCGCTGCCGCGGATGGCCAGCGGCCGGCGATCGTCTTCGTGCTGGCGCTCGTCGTCATCGCGGGCGCCGGCCAGTTTGCGCGCCACCAGCGGCGCCAGGCGGTTGCCCATGCCGATGTCTTCCAGCAGATCGTCCAGCTCCAGATAGCCGTTACCGGCCAGCTCGCTGACTACCCGCTCAATGGGCAGGTCGTCCAGGCCCATGTCGTAAGAGTGCAGGGCCTTGGCCAGCAGCCGCTCGCCCAGCTCCACCGCGTCTTCGCGGCGTTGGTGTTTGAGGAAGTGGCGAATGTTGGTGCGCGCCTTGCCGGTGACTACGAAGTTCAGCCAGGCCGGGTTCGGGGTGGCGTTGGGGGCGGTGATGATTTTCACCGTCTGGCCGGACTCCAGGGGCGTTGAAAGCGCCGCCAGCTTGCCATCGATGCGCGCCGCCACGCACTTGTTGCCCACCTTGGTGTGCACCGCGTAGGCAAAGTCCACGGCGGTGGCGCCACCGGGCAGTTCCTTGATGTCGCCTTTGGGGGTGAACACATAGGCTTCGTCCGGGAACAGGTCCACCTTCACGTTCTCGATGAACTCCATGGAGTTGCCGGCTTTTTGCTGCAGCTCCAGCAGCCGCTGCATCCAGCTCTGGGTGCGGCTGTGGGTGGGCGAGCCGGGTTCGTCATCGGACTTGTACAGCCAGTGGGCGGCGATGCCGTTGTTGGCCATGGCCTCCATTTCTTCGGTGCGAATCTGCATTTCCAGGGGAATACCGGAGCGGGCCTTCAGCGTGGTATGCAGGGACTGGTAGCCATTGGCCTTGGGAATGGCGATGTAGTCCTTGAAGCGGCCGGGAATGGGGGTGAAATAGTTATGGGTGGCGCCGAGCACGCGGTAGCAGGTGTCGACCCGGTCCACGATGATGCGGAAGCCGAACACATCCATGATGTCGGAGAAGGGTTTGTGTTGCTCCTTCATCTTGGTGTAGATGCTGTAGAGGTGCTTTTCGCGGCCCAGTACCCGGGCTTCGATACCTTCTTCTTCCAGGCAGTGTTCCAGGCTGGTCTTGATGGTGGTGAGGATTTCCTTGCGGTTGCCACGGGCTTTCTTGACGGCCTGGCCAATCAGCTTGGCGCGCATGGGGTAGATGGCGTGAAAGGCCAGATCCTCGTATTCCACCCGCATGTTGTACATGCCCAGCCGGAAGGCGATGGGGGCGTACAGTTCCAGGGTTTCGGTGGCAATGCGGCGACGCTTTTCGGCGCGCATTACATGCAGGGTGCGCATGTTGTGCAGGCGGTCAGCCAGCTTGATGAGGATGACGCGGATGTCCCGGGTCATGGCCAGCATCATCTTGCGCAGGTTTTCCGCCTGCTGCTCCGCTTTCGATTCGAACTTGATCTGGGCGATCTTGGAAACGCCGTCCACCAGCTCGGCCACCTCCTCGCTGAATTCGTTGGCCAGCTGCTCTTTACTGAAGCCGGTGTCCTCGATCACATCGTGCAGCATGGCGGCCATGAGCGAGGCATGGTCCATGTGCATGTCGGTGAGGATGTTGGCCACCGCCAGCGGGTGAGTGATGTACGGATCCCCGGTGCGGCGGTACTGGCCTTCGTGTGCTTGCTCGGCAAAATGGTAAGCGTGTACGACCTGGGCGATCTGATCATCGTCCAGGTAACTGCGTAACCGTTTTTCCAGATTATGGATGGTGGGCAAAAGGCCTCGTCACGCCCTTGGCGAGTAGCAGGTTCGAAGATGACTCTTAGCTTAGATTTGAGGGCAGGATTTGTCTATGACAAGGAGATAGGCACAGACGATTGTTTGGCTGGGAGAAAGCGATGGGGGACAGGCACTGGGTGCCGGCCGCTGACAATCCCGGCGCCTGGAGGGCTGTATAGCTCAACACCATGCTGATGCGCCAATCATGGGGGGCTGTTTCGGGTTTGTAGAATCCGCTGCGCGGCGGCGTGTCTCGCGAATTCGCAAAAAAAAACGGAAAGGCGTGGGCCTCTCCGTTTTTCTGTCCATTTTTCACCTTGCGGTGAAAGCGGGAACCGGCAATTACTCGCCGAAAGACTGGGTCAGCAGGGCCAGCTCGTCCACGTCAGCGCTGCGGTCCGCGATGGGGTTGTCCACGGATTCAGCCGTCACGTGGCCTTCTGCGATTTCACGCAGGGCAACAACGGTGGGTTTGTCGTTTTCCCAGGCTACACGTGGCTCTTTACCGCCGCTCTGCAATTGATGGGCGCGCTTGCCGGCAACCAGTACCAGCTCAAAGCGGTTATCCAGTTTTTCCAGGCAATCTTCTACGGTAACTCGTGCCATGCTGCTCTCCTGACAAGCTGACGGGGCCGGTTCGACATGAACCTGCACCGCCTGATAATTCGCAAGGAGGCGATTTTACGGGCTGAGGGCAGGGCAAGTCCAGTGCCAGCCGCCGAACGGCGGTGCCGGGGCCGGCCCCGACGGCGGCGATCAGCGTGGCGCGAGCAGGTTCTGCAGGGTAGCGGCTTGGCGGGCAGACTGCCGGCTAGTCACCAGCCGGCGAGCCTCGACGATGGCTTCCAGCTCATACAGGGCGCGCTGGAAATCATCGTTGACCACCAGATAGTCGAACTCGCCGTAGTGGCTCATTTCGTCCTGGGCGCCGTCCAGGCGCTGCTGGATCACGGTTTCGTCGTCGGTTTCGCGGCCCCGCAGGCGGTCGGCCAGAATCTCCAGCGAGGGCGGCAGGATGAAGATGCTCACCGCATCCGGCAGCTGTTTGCGAATCTGGGTGGCGCCTTGCCAGTCGATCTCCAGAATTACATCATCGCCGCCGCGCAGGGTCTGGGCGACCCAGTCGGCGCTGGTGCCGTAAAGGTTGCCGAACACTTCAGCATGCTCGAGAAAACGGCCCTGTTCCACCTGACGGACAAAGCTGTCACGGTCGGTGAAATGGTAGTTCACGCCGTCTTCCTCACCGGGGCGCATGGCGCGGGTGGTGTGCGAGACGGAAATGCGGACCCGGGCAAGCTTGTCGACCAGGGCGGCCACCAGGCTGGTCTTGCCGGCGCCGGACGGGGCGGAAATGATGTACAGCGTGCCTTTGTCGGCCATAAAGAGAATGTCCTGTTCGCGATCCCGGTAAAGCGCGCATTATAGGCGTAAAGACCCGGGTGCGTCATATGCACCCTGACCCGGAGACAACGGACTCACTATGCAGGACAGCGCGATCAGCGCCACGGTGGATTTCCACCAGGACGGCGTACAGCACGGTTTCCTCAAACTGCCTTATTCCCACGATCAGTCCGCCTGGGGCAATGTGATGATCCCGGTGACGGTGATCCGCAACGGCGAAGGGCCCACTGCGCTGCTGACCGGGGGCAACCACGGCGATGAATACGAAGGCATCACCGCCCTGCTCAAGCTGGCCAACCGGCTGCAGGCGAGTGATATCTGTGGCCGGGTGATCATTGTGCCGATGATGAATCACCCGGCGGTGCAAAACGGCACGCGCACCTCCCCGCTGGATGGCGGCAACCTGAACCGGGCCTTTCCGGGCAACCCTGCCGGCACCCTCACCGAAAAAATCGCCGATTACTTCACTCGTTATCTGGTGCCGCTGGCCGACGTGGTGCTGGATATGCACTCCGGTGGACGCACGCTGGACCTGTTGCCTTTTGCGGCCACCCATCGCCTTGCCGATGAGGACTTTGGGGCGCGCTGCTTGGCCGGGGCGGAGGCGTTTGGGGCGCCTTACACCCTGTTTATGGCGGAGCTGGAGGAGGCGGCTCTGTTCGACAGCGTGGTAGAAGCCCAGGGCCGGGTGTTCATCAGCACCGAGCTGCGCGGCGGCGGCACGACTACCCCGGATACCGTGGCGCTGGCAGAGCAGGGCGTGGGCAACGTGTTACGCTTTGCCGGCATTCTGCCCGGCGACCCGTTGCCGGTGTCTTCGCAGGCGCTGGAGATCCCCAGCGCAGACTATTACCGTGTCAGCGAGCATCGCGGCTTGCTGGAATTTGCGGTGGCGCTGGGCGACTGGGTGCAGCAGGGCGAGGTGCTTGCCCGCGTGCATAGCCTTGACCGTACCGGCCAGCCACCGGTGGATTATCGGGCGCCGTTTGCAGGCATGTTGATTGGTCGCCGTCACCCGGCCCGGGTAGACATTGGCGACACCTTTGCCGTGCTGGCAGTGAAGCGTTAAGGCGTTCTTCCGCGGCGCCCAAACTGAAAAATCAGGAGAAACTATGAGTGACTCAAAGGACGATCCGCGTCGCCGCCATTCAGCAAAGGTCGTTGATGGCCCCGGTAAATCCGCCAGCCGGGCCATGCTGCGGGCGGTGGGATTTACCGATGAGGATTTCCACAAACCTCAGGTGGGGATCGCGTCCACCTGGAGCCAGGTGACACCCTGCAACAGCCACATTGGTGAGCTGGCCGACAAGGCCTGCGAAGGGGCTGATGCGGCCGGCGGCAAGGGCGTGATTTTTAACACCATCACTATTTCCGATGGCATCGCCAACGGCACCGAAGGGATGAAGTATTCGCTGGTCTCCCGCGAGGTGATTGCCGACTCCATTGAAACCGTGGCGGCCTGTGAAGGGTTTGACGGCCTGGTGACCCTGGGCGGCTGCGACAAGAACATGCCCGGTTGCCTGATGGGCATGGCGCGGCTGAATCGCCCCAGTGTGTTCGTCTACGGCGGCACCATCATGCCCGGCAAGGGGCACACCGATATTGTCTCCGTGTTCGAAGCCATGGGCGCCCATTCCCGGGGCGACATGGATCTGATCGAGCTCAAGCAGATTGAAGAAACCGCCATCCCCGGCCCGGGCTCCTGTGGCGGCATGTACACCGCCAACACCATGGCCTCGGCCATCGAAGCGCTGGGCATGAGCCTGCCCGGCAGCTCGGCACAGAACGCGGTGTCCGAGGAAAAGCGGGAAGATTGCGTGCGGGCCGGCGCCGCTGTATTAAAACTGCTGGAACAGGACATCAAACCGTCCGACATCATGACCCGCGCGGCGTTCGAGAATGCCATCACCGTGGTGATTGCTCTGGGCGGCTCCACCAATGCGGTGCTGCACCTGATCGCCATGGCGCGCACCGTGGGCGTGGCGCTGTCACTGGATGACTTCACCGAAATCGGCAAGCGGGTGCCGGTGCTGGCGGACCTGCGCCCCAGTGGCCACTACATGATGAGCGAACTGGTGGCCATTGGCGGTATTCAGCCGCTGATGAAAATACTGCTGGAGGCCGGATTATTGCAGGGCGATTGCCTGACGGTGACCGGCCGAACGCTGGCGGAAAACCTGGCCGATGTGGCGCCCTATCCCCTGGATCAATCCATCATTGCGCCCCTGTCCGAGCCTCTGAAAGCGGAAAGTCACCTGCGCATTCTCTATGGCAACCTGGCGCCGGACGGCGCGGTAGCAAAAATCACCGGTAAGGAAGGTACTCATTTTTCCGGGCCGGCACGGGTGTTCGGTTCCGAAGAAGAAGCCCAGCAACGGATTAACGACGGCACAGTGGTGTCTGGCGACGTGGTAGTGATTCGCTATGAAGGCCCCCGCGGTGGGCCGGGCATGCGTGAAATGCTCACCCCCACCTCTGCCATCATGGGGCGCGGCCTGGGCAATGAGGTGGCGCTGATCACCGATGGCCGCTTCTCCGGCGGCAGTCATGGTTTTGTGGTCGGCCACGTGACCCCGGAAGCGTTCGATGGCGGCCCGCTGGCGCTACTGGAAGACGGCGACCTGATCACCATTGATGCGCAGGATAACACCCTGGTTGTGGATCTCTCCGATGCGGAGCTGGCACGCCGGCGAGCCAATTGGAAGCAACCGGCACCACGCTATACTCGTGGCGTGTTGGCCAAATACGCACGGCTGGTCGGCTCCGCCAGCGAAGGCGCGCTGACGGATCAGGACTGATCTGTCAGGTGAGATTCTCTTCGTCGGTTTGAGGGCCCCTCAAGCCGACCCCTTCCTTATCGTTGCTGCGTTTTTACTTCCCGTCTTTTGTGTTGGTGAGCGGCATTTTCGATGCCTATTCCCTTTTTTTCCGTCCCCATTCCGCGTACTGAAATATTGATCGTTGTATGAGATGGATCGCGCGACGCAGAAAAGTGTGTGGTTTAGTTACACTAAAAATTTAAACGTTCGTTTTAAATTTTCTACAGAATTGCACTCATAAATAGGGCCGTATTAACCCTGTTCATGGTGCCGTCTTTTTACGTCCCAAAAGGGAAACTAAATAGCTTTATTTGTATATGGCGCGGCTGCGCTATTCTTCTTCCTGTCCACAAAAAATCTCACTTTGTTAATAGAATCATCGAGTTATGGATGGATTTAGTCGATTTTTCAAAAAATAAAAAATAGTTCGAAATTCCCTGAGCCAGCCGGTAGACAGCAGGAAAATGGCTGATACATACTCGTTGGTATGTGAAAAGAGATGGCGGGATATTTTGTTTCGCCTCCTGGAAAAAAGAAAAGATAAACACCGTTATTGGCAGCAATAACGCATAAAAAAAGACAAGCGTGTGCGCATTGCCATGGCGCCATTGGCGTGATGGCAATAACAACAAACAGGGAGAGCAGCATGATGAAAACGTTTCTGGCCAGTGTGGTATCAACGCTGTTGCTGGCCACTGCGGCCCAGGCTGCAGAGCCGGTAAAGATTGCATTGATTGATCCACTCAGTGGGCCCATGGCGTCAGCGGGTCAGCCTGCCTACGAGCACCTGAAATTTGCTGCTGAGCGAATCAATGCCAACGGCGGCATGAATGGTCACCCGATCGAAATTGTAGGCCTGGACAACAAGCTAAGCCCCCAGGAAAGCCTGGTTCAGTTACAGAAAGCCATGGATAACGGCGTGGATTTTATTACCCAGGGCAATGGTTCCTCGGTGGCCTCCGCACTGATCGCCGGTATCGAAAAGCATAACCGCCGTAACCCGGGTGATGAGCGCCTGTTCCTCAACTACGCGGCAGTAGACCCGGCCTTTACCAACGAGCGTTGTTCATACTGGCATTTTCGTTTCGATGCCAATTCCGACATGAAGATGAACGCGCTGACCGATTATCTGGCTGGCCAGAAAGAGATAAAAAAGGTCTACCTGATTAATCAGGATTACAGCCATGGCCGCTCTGTTTCCGCGCAGGCTCGCAAGATGCTGAAAGAAAAGCGCCCGGACATCGAAGTCGTCGGTAATGACTTTCATCCGCTGGCAAAAGTGAAGGATTTCACGCCGTATATTTCCAAAATTCAGGCATCAGGTGCCGACGCGGTGATTACCGGTAACTGGGGTCAGGATATGACTTTGCTGGTGAAAGCGGCGGCAGACTTTGGTCTAGATGCGCCTTTCTTTACCTACTACGGCGCCAGCTCTGGCGTGGCCACTCAGTTGGGTGATAAAGGCGTGGACCGCCTGTACCAGATCAATGAGTACTACGGTGATTTTGAAGATCCGGAAATGGCGCAGCGCCAAGTCGATTTATACAAGAAAACCAACTGGGATTTCTACTATCTGCGTTTGAGCAGCATGCTGGAAATGCTCAAGAAAGCCGCCGATCAGGAGAAGAGCGTAAACCCGGTGGTCATCGCCAAAGCGCTGGAAGGAATGACGCTGACCAGCACCACTGGCGAACTGGTGATGCGTGCGGAAGATCACCAGATCCAGTTGCCCATGTTTATTTCGGTGATGGATGACGGCATGAAATACGGCGCCGAAGGCACCGAGTTCAACTTCCACAAAGTGGCGCGGATCGAACGTGATGACGTCACGCTGCCCACCACTTGCCGCATGCGTCGCCCGAAATAAACGTCGGACAACGCGCAATGGATTGATCTTGTTGGATTGAGTCGAAGCAGCTGCATACTGTGGCTGCTTCAGGAGCTTTCGCATGCTCGAAATTATTATTTTTTCCACGCTGAACGGCATTTTGTACGGCCTGTTGCTGTTCATGCTGTCCAGCGGTTTAACGCTGATTTTTTCCATGATGGGCGTGCTCAATTTCGCCCATGCCAGTTTTTATATGCTTGGTGCCTATGTGGCCTACAGCCTGGGGATGGTAGTGGGCTTCTGGCCGGCCCTGTTTCTGGCCCCGCTTATCGTGGGGCTGTTGGGTGCGTTGGTTGAAAAATATGGTCTGCGCCGCGTCCATGAAAACGGCCATGTGGCGGAACTGTTATTCACCTTTGGTCTGGCCTACGTGATCAACGAGCTGGTGCAGTTGATCTGGGGGCCGGTATCCGTGGCGTATCGCGAGCCGGATTACCTGCGCGAACCGCTGTTCACTCTGATGGGCACGGACTACTCCATTTTTCGGGGTGGGGTGATCTTGATTTCCGCGCTGATGCTGGTGGCGCTCTGGTACCTGCTCAAGAAAACCCGCGTCGGCCTGATGGTGCGGGCCTCGTTAACCCACGGGAATATGGTGGGGCACCTGGGCCACAACGTGCCGCGTTTGTTTATGGGTGTGTTCGGGTTTGGTTGTGCCTTGGCCGGCCTGGCCGGGGTGATGGGCGGGCCGTTGCTGGCCACCGAACCGGGCATGGCAGAAAGCCTCGGGCCTATCGTCTTTGTGGTTGTGGTCGTGGGCGGCATGGGGTCCCTGTTGGGGGCGTTCTATGCGTCCTTGTTGATCGGCCTGATCCAGACTTTCTTTGTAGCCATGGATGCCTCCGTAGGCGATCTGCTCAACGGCATTGGTATGAACGTGGATCCCTACGGAGAAATCACCGGCATTACCCTGGCCAGCATGGCGCCGATGACGCCCTTTATTCTGCTGGTATTGATTCTGATTTTCCGCCCACGCGGTTTGATGGGGGAGCTTGAGCCATGAGTGAAGCAACTGCAGTGGCAACATCATCTCCGTCCATGCCCTGGCGTTCGCTGATGCCCTGGGTGATCAGTCTGGCGGTGATGGCGGTGTTACCGTTTTTATTCGAAGGCGGCACCGCCTTCACACTGATGAATGTGATCGGTATCAATATCGTGTTCGCCATGTCCTACAACATGCTGTTGGGGCAGGGTGGCATGCTGTCGTTTGGGCATGCGGTGTTCTTCGGCATGGGCAGTTATGCGGCCATGCATGCCATGAATGCCATCGATGAAGCGAGCTATACCGGTGAAGGTTTCTGGGCGCATATCCCGGTAGTGAGTATGCCGCTGGTGGGCATGATCGCCGGTGGGCTGGTGGCGCTGGTGATCGGCTGGCCGTTCTGCCGCCGCGCCGGTACCGCCTTTGCCATGATCACGTTGGGCCTGGGGGAATTGGTGGCAGCAGCCGGGCAAATGTTCCCGTCCCTGTTTGGCGGGGAAGCCGGTATTTTTGCCAATCGCATGGTCGGGCCGCAGTGGTTCGGGCTGGAATTGTCCAGTGCCCGGGATGTGTACGGGTTTATCGCCTTCTGGACCCTGGTGGCGGTGGCTGCCATGTGGGCCTTTACCCGCACGCCGCTGGGGCGGATGTCCAATGCGGTGCGTGACAACCCGGACAGGATGGCCTTCATCGGTTACCAGCCGCGCAATATTCGTTATCTGATCTTTATCGCTTCCGGTTCCTTTGGTGGCCTGGCTGGCGGCATGGCGGCGGTGAACTATGAAATCATTACGCCGGAATCGTTAGGGCTGATTCCTTCCGGCATGGCGTTGTTAATGGCGGCGGTGGGGGGGCTGGGTGTGTTCTATGGCCCCATCGTGGGTGCCATCGTGGTCACCCTGATCAACTCCATGCTGAGCGACTACACCGATGCTTCCATCCTGTATGTGGGGCTGATTTTCCTGAGCATTGTCATGTTCGCCCCGCGGGGTCTGGCCGGTGGTATCGAACAGGTGCGTGTGGCCTGGCGCGAGGGCCAGCTGACGTCGTGCCTGCCGGGCTGGCTGACGGGTGCAGCGGCAGTGGTGTTGATTGCCACCGGGTTGTCACTGGCTGTGGAGCTGTTGTTCCACTGGCGTCACGGCAGCGACAGCATCAGCCAGTTTTTTGGCATGACATTGAATGAAACCAGTGTGTGGCAGTGGGGCGCCGTGGTGGCGCTGGTGGCCAGTGGCATCACGCTGATGCGTGCCACCCGAACCCTGCGGGAGAGCGAATAATGACAGCGCTATCGATCCAGGCATTACGAAAAAGTTTTGGTCCGGCGGATATTATTCGCGGTGTGGACCTGGAGGTGAGCAATGGTGAAATCCACGCGATCATTGGCCCGAACGGGGCCGGTAAATCCACCTTCTTTAATCTGCTGTCCGGCGCCTTGCAGCCCTCCAGTGGTGACATGGCGTTGAACGGCACACGCATTAATGGTCTGTCGCCGGACAAGATTCAGCAGCTGGGCCTGTCGCGTTCGTTTCAGGTGAGTAATGTGTTCACCAACTTGTCCGTGTTTGAAAATTTGCGTTGCGCCTGCCTGAAGAACAGCAAGGCCGGATATGTCTTCTGGCGGCCGGCCGCCGGCATCCGTCAGGCCAATCAGCGTGCCGAAGAAGTGCTGACACTGATCGGCCTGCAAGCGTTACGCGAGGTGCCGGCCGGGGCATTGCCCTATGCCAGCCAGCGGGCGCTGGAAATCGGTATGACCATCGCCTGCGATGCCCAGGTGGTGCTGCTGGATGAGCCCACCGCCGGCATGAGCAACACCGAAACCGAACAGGCCGTGGACATGATCCGCAAGATGGCTGCCGGGCGCACATTGATGATTGTGGAGCACGACATGGGCGTGGTGTTCGAACTGGCCGACCGAATTTCGGTACTGGTCTATGGCGAAATCATTGCCACGGGCACCCCGGAACAGATTCGCAATGACCCCAGGGTGAAAGAAGCCTATCTGGGTGAGGAGGCCGCCTGATGTTGGACGTACAGGATTTACATGCCTACTACGGCAAAAGCCATATTCTTCAGGGGGTGAATTTTTCCCTGCAGGAAGGCGAAGTGGTGTCATTGCTGGGGCGGAACGGCGTGGGCCGCTCCACCACGGTGAAGTCCATCATGGGGGAAGTGCCGCCTACGGGCTCCATCCGTTTTCAGGGTACGGAAATTGCCGGCTGGCCCAATCACCGGATTGCGCGGCTGGGCCTGGGTTATGTGCCGGAAGACCGGGATATTTTTCCCTCTCTTACGGTGCGACAAAACCTGGAGCTGGGCCTGAAAAATCCGCGCAAACCCGGCAAGTGGACTGTGGAAAAAATGCTCGACATGTTCCCCAACCTGGCCCGCCGCGAACACTCCCCGGCGGGGGTGCTGTCCGGCGGCGAAAAGCAGATGCTCGCCATGACCCGCACCCTGATGGGCGACCCGTCCCTGATCATGATCGACGAACCCACCGAAGGCCTGGCCCCGCTCATCGTCAAGCAGATCGCCGACCTGATCTCGGAAATCGCCAACGCCGGCGTCTCTATCCTGCTGGTGGAACAGAAACTCTCTATCGCCATGGATATCTCCCACCGCGTGCTGGTCATGGGGCACGGCCAGATCGTGTTCCAGGGCACCCCGGACGAACTGCGCAACGATGACGCCGTGCGCAAGGAGTGGCTGGAGGTGTAAGGCGTTCGGTTGTCCCCCGGTCTTCTTGCCTGGCAAGAAGACCGGAGCCGCCAGCGCGCCTAATACCCGAGGGGGTGGCCTATGCCCCCTTCGGAGCCTCCCTGCCTGCGCGCCAACCGCAGCCGTTTATCGCAACCACCGTAGGAGTGCCACTCGAGGCGCGAACCACCCACCCGAAATAAATGCCCCAGCCCCAATAGCCGCGCCAATCACCCGGCCAGGCCGCTCATGAAAAAGTGCTAATTGGCCCTAGATCTCCCGTCAGAACGTGATAGTGTTCACATGAAAATGAACAGCCTTCAGGCACGGAATGCCAAGGCAGTAGAAGGGGAAGGGGATGTCGGATTGTCCATTTTGTGCAGAGCCTGCCGCACCGGCGGAAGGCATTGAGCTGCACGATGCCCTGGCCTATGTCCGCGAAGACAAATTCCCCGTCTCCCCCGGTCACCTTCTAATCATCCCCCGCCGCCACGCCGAAGACTGGTTCAGCCTCACCCAGGATGAGCAGATCGCGATTACCCAGCTAATCAATCAAGCCAAAACCTGGCTGGATGAACGCTACACCCCGGCAGGCTACAACATCGGCATGAACTGCGGCGCAGCCGCTGGCCAGACCGTCCCGCATATGCACTGCCATCTCATTCCCCGCTATCAGGGCGACAGCGACGATCCTAGAGGGGGTGTACGGTGGGTGAAAGCGGACAAGGCGGATTACTGGAGTCAATCATGATTCACCAACAGGGCGTGTCCCGTTTTTATGATTCCCATGTCGTCCGCTGCTACGCTGGAAACAGGGGCGTGAGGAGTAAATATATTTCAGGTCTTTGCAGGGAGTAAGAATGACAACAATGTGGATGGTTCGCGGCGATGGTGGCCGCCTTTATGATGATTTTCGCGATCTGGGCATTGCCGGAATTGGCTGGTCTGCCATGGCTAATCAAGTCAAGGAAGGCATGAGCAGGGACCAGCTGGCAGCGCTTTATCGTGAGTGCTATCCCGGGGCAAAAAAAGGCCGGGTTGTCAGTGGTGCCTCGCAGGTCTGGCGTTTCGTGAATGAAGTCAAAGAGGGAGATTGGGTCATTACATACTCCCCTTCCAATCGCACTTACATGGTCGGCAAGGTAGCCGGGCCGATGTTCTATCGGCCTGAAGGCGAAGAACACGATAGCGCGACCCTGGCGCGCAAGACCGACTGGCTTGAGAAGGAAGTCAGTCGCGATAGTCTGGCCAATGCCACCAAAAATAGCCTGGGCTCCACCCTCACCGTATTCATGGTGCCCGAAGAGGTGCAGAAGGATGTGTTGGCGCAAGTTCATGGTGAGCCATCACGCGCGGAGCCTGTGGAAGACGACGGTGAAGACGAAGTGGTCGATCCGTTGGCCGACATCGAAAACCAGGCCCTTGAGCGAATCAAGGATCTGGTGAACGGGCTCGATGACAAGGAAATGGAACTGCTGGTGGCAGGCATACTCCGCGCCATGGGTTACAAGACTCAGGTCTCCGCCGTCGGAGCGGATCGCGGCAAGGACATTATCGCCTCCCCCGACGGTTTCGGCTTTGAAAACCCGCGCATCGTGGTAGAAGTCAAACACCGCAATGGGCAGATGGGCAGCCAGGCCATCCGCAGCTTTCTCGGTGGTCGCCACAAGGACGACCGGGGGCTCTACGTTAGCACCGGCGGGTTTACCCGTGATGCCTATTACGAGGGAGATCGTGCCAACGTACCCCTGACACTCTGGACCCTGGATCAATTGGTAAGAGCCCTGGTCGACCATTACGATAACACCGATACCGAAACCAAGCGGCTGGTGCCGTTGAAGCGCTTATACTGGCCCGCCTAACCGGTCTATTACCTATAGCAGTACAGAGAGAACCCAAACCGAATGATCACCGGCGAACTCAAATCCAAAGTCGATAAAATCTGGGACACCATGTGGTCCGGGGGGATTTCCAACCCCATTTCCGTGGTCGAGCAGCTCACCTACCTGCTGTTCATCAAGCGCCTGGACGAGCTGCACACCCTCAAGGAGCGCAAGGCCCAGCGCCTGAAGCAGGCTATCGAGGAGCCCGTCTTCGCCACCGACGAGGATCACCTGCGCTGGTCTCGCTTCAAGGATGCCGCGCCGGAGAGCATGTTTAACACCGTCAGGGACAAGGTCTTCCCCTTCATCAAGACGCTGGGCAACAAGGGTGACGAAGACGGAGAGGGCGGCAGCACCTATACCCACCACATGAAAGACGCCCTCTTCATGATGCCCACCCCGCGGGTGCTGGCCAACGTGGTGGATCAGCTCGACAGCATCGACATGAGTGATGCCGATACCAAGGGCGACCTGTACGAATACATGCTCGGCAAGATCGCCAGCGCCGGCCAGAATGGCCAGTTCCGCACCCCGCGCCATATCATCAAGCTGATGGTGGACATGACCGCGCCCACCCCCAAGGACGTGATCTGCGACCCGGCCTGCGGCACCGCCGGTTTTCTGGTGGCCGCCTCCGAATACATCCAGCAGCACCACGGCGACGCCATCTACAAGGACGAAGACGCCCGCCGCCGCTTCAATGAAGCCACCTTCCACGGCTACGACTTCGACACCACCATGCTGCGCATCGGCAGCATGAACATGCTGCTCCACGGCGTGGAAAACCCGGACATCAACTACAAGGATTCTCTCGCCCAGGCAGACGATGTGGACGAGGAAAAGTACTCCCTGATCCTGGCCAACCCGCCCTTTGCCGGCAGCCTGGATTACGAGTCCACCGCCAAGGACCTGCTGCAAACCGTCAAGACTAAGAAAACCGAGCTGCTGTTCCTGGCCCTGTTCCTGCGCCTGCTGCAAACCGGTGGCCGCGCGGCAGTCATCGTGCCCGACGGCGTGCTGTTCGGCTCCTCCAAGGCCCACAAGAGCCTGCGCCAAATGCTGGTGGAAGAGCAGAAGCTGGATGCGGTGATCTCCATGCCCTCTGGTGTGTTCAAGCCCTACGCCGGGGTCTCCACCGCCATACTGCTGTTCACCAAAACTAACTCCGGCGGCACCGACAACGTCTGGTTCTACAACATGCAGGCAGACGGCTTCTCCCTGGACGACAAGCGCACCCCGCAGCCGGACAAGACCGATCTGCCCGATCTGCTCGCCCGCTGGCACAATCGCGACAACGAAGGCGAGCGCAAGCGTACCGAACAGAGCTTCCTGGTGCCGGCTGAGGAAATTGCCGGCAACGACTATGACCTGTCCATCAACCGCTACAAGGAAGTGGAGTATGAGGCGATGGACTATGATCCGCCGCAGATGATCCTGGCGCGGTTGGCTAAACTGGAGGAGGAGATTTCTCAAGGCCGCGAAGAGCTGGAGGCGTTGCTCAAGTGACAGTGCCTCGTCTTTCAATCGGAGAAGTTTCAGAAGTTGTTACGAAAGGAACAACGCCAACTACCCTAGGATATGGCTTTGTTGATGATGGCATCCCGCTAATTCGGGTGCAGAACATTATCGGTGGACGAATTGATCCAGCTAAAGACACGCTCTACATAGATGATAAGACGCATGAAGCGTTAAAGCGGTCACAGATAAAGAAGGGGGACTTAGTTGTTTCTATTGCTGGAACCATCGGTCGCTGTGGGATTGTTGATATAGATCGGCCTCTTAACTGTAACCAAGCGGTAGCAATAGTAAGGTTAAACGACAAGGTTTGCCGTAGATATGTCTTTCACTGGTTTTCAACATGGGACGCAATGCGCCAGATTCAGTCTAAGGGTGTGACTGGAACGATAACAAACTTAAGTCTGACTCAAATTAAGTCGCTCGAGATTCCTCTTCCGCCCCTGGAAGAACAAAAACGCATTGCGAAAATTCTGGATGCGGCGGACGCGCTGCGGGTTAAGCGCCGCGAGTCCCTCGCCCAAATCGATGCGCTCCTGCAATCCGCTTTTCTCGACATCTTTGGTGATCCTGTGGAAAACCCTAAGCAGTGGGAATCGTGCTTACTAAGAGATTTTTGCAAGACCGCACAGGGGGTGCAGATACCTCGCAGCGAGCAAATCACAGAGGATAAGGAAGGGTACAGACGGTATTTGTACATTAATGACTTTATTTCTTCCGATAGACTAAAGTTTGTCGAAGATAAGTACCTTCAGAAATTAGTTGGTAAGGATGATCTTATTGTTGCCAATACGGGGAGCCCTGGGAGAGTATTTAGAGGTATTGATGGGGTCCTTAGTAACAATCTTTTTAGCGTTAGATTCGATGTATCGAAATGCCTCCCGGAATTCCTCTATGCTTTTCTTTCTTCAGATAGCTTTCAGGCTAGATTACAGTCCAAGATGAAAAAAGGAATTCAAAGTCACCTTGGTCACAAGACCTTTGGAGCACAAACTCTGTTTATTCCGCCAGTTAGCTTGCAGCAAAAGTATCTAAGGATGTTGAATTTATTAAATTCTCAGCGGGCATGCATGCTGAGGCATAGTGAAGAGTTGAATCTGCTTTTTTTATCTTTGCAATCGAGAGCCTTCGCTGGGGAGTTATAACGGACTATGACCAACTTCGCCTTCCTGCCCAACGACTTCAAGGAACTGAGTCAGGCTGCCACGCTGGCGGAAGGCCATATTCTCGGTGATCCCCGCGCTGCCTGTTTTCATGCCCGTTTTGCGCTGGAGGCGGCAGTGCACTGGCTATATCGCCACGATGCTAGCCTGCGCATGCCCTACGACAACAAGCTGGGCGCGCTGCTGCACGAACCCACCTTTATGAACCTGCTGCCGGAGGCGGTGTTCCAGAAGGCGCGGGTGATCCAGAAGGTGGGCAATATCGCCGTCCACCAGACCAAACCGATTGAAACGCAGCATGCCATGCAGGTGGTGAAGGAACTGCACCATGTCTGCTACTGGCTGGTGCGCACCTATGCGCCCAAGGTCTCCCGCGATGGCGCCGCCTGGCGCGATAATCGCGTGCCGCAGCCGGTTGATAAATCCCAGGTGGTGCCGCGCACTGAACTCAAGGCGCTGGAAGAAAAGCTCGCCGCCCAGCATGAAGCGGCACTCAAGCAGCAGAAAGAACGAGATGCGCTGGATCAGCAGCTGCAGGCCCTGCGTAGTGAGCTGGCCCAGCTGCGCGAAGCCCGTGAGCAGGTGCCGGACAGCCATGATTACACCGAGGCGGACACCCGCCGCTACCTGATCGATCTGGAATTGCATCGCACCGGCTGGCCGCTAGATCAGCAACGGGACCGGGAATACGAAGTGACCGGCATGCCTAACAACAAGGGCATCGGTTATGCGGACTATGTGCTTTGGGATGACGACGGCAAACCGCTGGCGGTGGTGGAAGCCAAGAAAAGCACCATGGATGCCACCGTGGGCCAGCAGCAGGCCAAGCTCTATGCCGATTGCCTGGAGCAGATGCACGGCCAGCGCCCCCTGATCTTCTACACCAACGGCTACGACACCTGGCTGTGGGATGACCAGGCCTATCCGCCCCGTGAGGTGGCTGGCTTCTACAAGAAAGATGAACTCACCCGCCTGATCCGCCGCCGCGCCAGCCGCAAGCCGCTGGATGTGGCAGCCATCAATACCGACATTGTCGAGCGCTATTACCAGAAGCGCGCCATCGGCAGCATCTTCGAGCAGCTCAAGAATGCCCAGCGCAAGGCGCTGCTGGTGATGGCTACCGGTACTGGCAAGACCCGGACGGCCATCGCTTTGGTGGATGTGTTGCAGCGGGCCAACTGGGCCAAGCGGGTGCTGTTTCTGGCGGACCGGGTCTCACTGGTGAAGCAGGCGGCCAATGCCTTCAAGGCGCACCTGCCGGAATCCAGCCCGGTGAGCCTGGTCACCGAGAAAGACACGGAAGGGCGGGTGTATGTCTGCACCTACCCCACCATGATGGGGCTGATTGATGCAAACCGGGGTAGTGACACCGACGAGGCCCGCTTCGGCGTAGGGCACTTTGATGTGATTATCATCGATGAGGCCCACCGCTCGGTGTACCAGCGCTACAAGGCCATCTTCCAGTATTTCGATGCCATGCTGTTCGGTCTTACCGCCACGCCCCGTGAGCAGGTGGACAAAAACACCTACGACCTGTTCGACCTGGAGCAGGGCGTGCCCACCGATGCCTACGAGCTGGAGAAGGCTGTCAGTGATGGCTTCCTGGTGCCGCCGCGGGTGCAGCAGGTCGACCTGCGCTTCCCCCGTGAGGGCATCGATTACGATTCGCTTACCGAGGAAGAAAAAGCCCAGTGGGAAGGGCTGGAGTGGGGCGACAATGTGCCGGAAGGCACCCTGATCCCCGAGCGGGTCAACGCCACGGCATTGAACAACTGGCTGTTCAACCAGGACACCGTGGACAAGGGCCTCAAGCACCTGATGGAGCACGGTCATACGGTGGAAGGTGGCGACCGGCTGGGCAAGACTATTATCTTTGCCCGTAACCAAGATCACGCCGAGTTTATCGAGAAGCGCTTTAACCACCACTACCCGCAGTACGCCGGCCAGTTCGCCCGGGTGATCTCCTACAAGGGCACCTACGCCCAGAGCCTGATTGACGATTTCTCCCAGAAGGACAAGGCGCCGCATATCGCCATTTCCGTGGATATGCTCGATACCGGCATCGACGTGCCCGAGGTGGTGAATCTGGTGTTCTTCAAGCCGGTGTATTCCAAGATCAAGTTCTGGCAGATGATCGGCCGTGGCACACGCCTGTGCCCGGACCTTTACGGACCGGAGGATGACAAGACCGATTTCCGCATTTTCGACTTCTGCTACAACTTCGATTTCTTCCAGGAAAACCCGGACGGCATTGAGTCCGGCGCGACACCGTCCATCGCAACCCGATTGTTTCAGGCGCGGGTGCAGTTGCTGGGCCAATTGCAGCAAACACAGGATGCCGACCCGAACGCCGTGGTCAGTGGGCATCTCACCGAGGCCCTGCATGGTGAAGTCAACGCCATGAACACGGAAAACTTTATCGTGCGCATGAAGCAGCAGGCGGTAGAGCGCTTCAAGGATCTGGAAGCCTGGACCAGGCTAAGTGACGAGGATCAACAGGTGCTGTCGGCAGAGGTGGCCGGGCTGCCCTCCGAGCTGGAGCATGACGATATCCGCTCGCGCATGTTCGACCTTACCGCCTTGCGATTGCAGCTGGCCTTGATGGAAAGCGATACCGCAGCCTTTGAACGCCACCGCGCCAAGGTGATGGAGATTGCCGCGCTGCTGGAAGAAAAAACCGGCATCCCGGCAGTGCGCGAACAGCTGGCTTACCTTCAGGCCATTCAGAACCCGGAGTTCTGGCAGGGCATGGACGTGCCTACGCTGGAAGACATGCGTCTGCGCCTGCGAAACCTCACCCCTTTCCTGGACAAGAAAGAACGCAAGGTGGTGTATACGAATTTCAAGGATGAGATCACCGATGTGCGTGAAGACTCCTTGCTGCCGTTGCCAAAGATGACCAGCGTGCAGTACGAGAAAAAGGTAAAGGAATACTTGCGCACCCACCTGGACAACATCGTCATCCACCGCCTGCGCACCAACCGCCCGCTCACCCCCAGTGACCTTCAAGCCCTGGAGTCGATGCTGGCGCAACTGGGCGAGGACGACGGCAAGACATTGTTGTCGCACTTGCTGGAACGCAGCGGCGCCCCTTCGCTGGTCTATTTCGTGCGCAGCCTGGTCGGCATGGATGAAGCCACCGCCAAGGCGGCCTTTTCACGCTTCCTCAACGATGCCAGCCTCACCGCCACCCAGATCCGTTTTGTGGAAATGGTGATTGAGCAACTCACATCCAGAGGCGTTATGGACGCCTCAGCCCTTTACGAACCGCCGTTCAGTGGCCTGCATAGCGGTGGGCCGGAAGCGCTGTTCGCCGGGAAAGACAAGGTGGTGGACGGGATTTTTGATGCGTTAAATGGGTTGCTTCCTGAAATTAAGAATGCAGGGGGCTGAGATTATGAAGAACATAATTTCAAACCAATAAGATTAATGTGAAAGAACGATAAGAAATAATAACTTTACACTTTAATAGAAATACAAGGATTGGTTGAGGGTATTGTGGGAAAAAAAATTCAACAAACGCTGTGGGTTACATCGATTAACCCGGAAACAATTGATGGTCGATCATATATACCGACTACATTGTTTTATGGTTCGGATGGTGTGTCGATTGGTTCCAAGGCACAAGAAAACGAGAATGAAGGCCATGTCAACAGTAATTTCAAGGTTGACTTGGGGCAGATTGGTCTGGGGGTATCTCCTGAGAATAGAAAGAAGTTTCAATGTTCCGATGAAAAAGAAAGAAGTGCTTTCGAGTTGAGTAAAGATTATATCGATAGCCTGCTTTCTGAAACGGAAAATAATTTCCCCAGATCTGAAGCTACAGGATACAAGCACCCAGCTAAAATTATTGTAGCAGAGCCATTAAGTTTTCAAATCGATGGTTATTCAAAGCAATGGATAAGCAATTACCGTGGGAACATTCGAAGAATTTTGGATCGCTATGAGGAGGTTGAATTTTTGCCTGAGCCATTCGCGGTATATCAATACTATCGCTATGGGTTAAGGCTTCCTCACCTTCAGGATAAAACAAAGCAAATTGCATTCATCGTTGATTTTGGTGGTGGAACATTTGATGCGTGCGTAATTGAATCTACCAATGATGGTGATGTAAGCATAAAGGGTAAAGCATCAAAGCCTCTCGCCGCTGACTCTGTTCCTATCGGCGGATATTCTATTAATTTTGAGATAGCTAAATATTTAATCAAGAGAGATCTTGATAATGTAGGGAAGAACCAAGTCGATAAATTTCTTGATCAGCACAAGAAGGTTTTGGCTGGAGGTATTGATCCCAAGGTTCTCAAAGGTGAGTTCCACACATTTATCGACAACTTTAATAAACTGGAGAAGAATTGCGAGACTTTTAAAGTCGATCTTGTTGGGAAGATATCGGATTGGTCAATTTTAAGTGATTCGTATGATAAGATATATGTCTCTGTGCCCAAAGACCCTTTTAAGTCCGATGATCAATGCGAAGTTGAGTTTTATTCACACCAGTTTAGGGAGGTTTTTGTAAGAAATATATGGGATAAGGGGCTGAAGAAAGTAATAGAACAGGTTCTTGATAGGGCTGAGGATGGCTTGAAAGGGAGGGCTATTACAGTAACTCTTATTTCTGGCGGGTCTGCAAACATACGTTGGCTTGAAAAGCTTATAGTAAGAGACTTTAGTCGGTTTTTGGAAAATGCTGAACCAGTTCCGATTTCACATTCATTCCAAGAGATTGTTGCAAATGGCTTGGCCATTGAGTGTGCCAGGAGATTTTACAGCGAGGAGAGTGAGTTTGTCGCTGTTACTTATAACCCTGTAAAGCTTCATCTTCAGTCTGACGATTCTGATTTGGTTAGAGATTATAGATATACATCGGTTTCTGATCGTGTGGATATGTCAGAGGCAAAGCCGGGAGACATTATTCCTTCGGCTCAAGCGCTAAAGAATTTTTTTGACGATGAAGTTCAATGGAAAATTAGATTGAGGAAGCTCCCCAAGACGGCTTTGAGCTATTACTTTTGTCGGGCCGGGGATGATGAAGAGATAGATAGATATAATGTTGAGGAATGCCTGATTCCAACAAGGGATAGCAAGCATTTTGACAATAAAATTACGGTTTCATTGGTTATTCAGGGGGATGGAACCGTAAGGCCAAAATTTATTTATAAAATGAAAAATGAGGATTTCAATGTAGATGAAAATTCTGTATTGGGAAGGCCGTTTTATATTGATATGACTGCTGATTCAGATAGTGAAGTAAAGAAAAGCAATTACGTTGGATTTGATTTCGGAACTAGTAACTCGTCTGTTTGCTGGCTTTCTCAAGAAAAAATTAAACTTACAAAAACAAGAGTGGGTAGTGGGTCGTGGGAGGGGCTTTCCGGTGTGGTCTCCGAGCTCCCTTATCCTATTGCGAGAGTTGTACGCGAGTTTTTGGCATCTACGGACCATGACACTTCTGCGAGAAGAGCTCGAGAGGTTTTTGAGGCTGTTTTGGCTATGATGGCTTATATTGCTGCGTCAGAGGCGGCTTTCAAGAAAGGTGCAGGGAGTCTTGTTAAGGGCTTCCAGCATCGATCTATGGGCCCTCTGAAATCACTTTTGCAGTCGTCTATGAAGTTGTTGGGTGGTGATGCTGAATTTTCTAAAGGGTTTGATGAGATCTTTTGTCGGTATGAAGATGAGCTGGATAAGGCAATCAAAGATTTCACAAATCATAAACACGACAAACTGTCTTCTAGTGAGAGTAATTGGGCTTCATATGTAGATATGATTGTGAGGGTTTTTCATTCGGCATTTGAGGATAAATTATTCGGATACTGTGATAGCTGCAATCAAGACCCTTTTGACCCTGAAAAATATGAAGGGCATTTCATCGTGGCTCATGATCAACCAAGGTTTATTAACCCAAAGAAATTTTATTCTACATTAAGTTCCCCTAATGTTGTTGCTCTTGTTGTTGATCAAGGTTCTGGCCGGGCGCTTTCTCTGACTCCTTTTGTTTTTTGGTTTGATCGTCCTGGGTCGGACTTTAGGCACGCGTGCTATTTTTTTGATAAGCCGTCGGGTAGTGATTTCTATGTGAAACCTTGTGACAAAATGGAGGAGATTGATGTGAAGACTATTACCCCAAAATTAGAGAAGGTTTACGATGATCTCTTCAGTCAAGGTAAAACAATGCTGGGGGCTTTCTCATTGAGCCTTTGTGAGAATCTGGGTGAAAATCAAGAGTAATATCATTGAGTATGTGTGCCCGCCTCCGCCTTTTTTAAATCATGATTGGGGTTGTGGCTGGTTCTGCAATGAAGAAGCCACCCTTTGCTTAGGGTGGCTTTCCAATCACCTATCTTCGCGTCCCTGGCTTGATCAAGTAATCACCCAATTTCTTCCATAAAGTCCAGCGCCCCTTGCTGGCGAATCACTCTTCGGTGTTGCTCCCACAGTTCGCTGATGCGTTCCTGATTCAGTTGTTGTCTGTCGACCAGTACGCGGGTGTTGAGTTCGCCGACCGGTTGCGGGCTGGGGACTTTGCTGAATACGAACTGGTTGTGTCCACTCCCCCTAAACTGAGACAGACCTGATTAGAGTTTTCTGGGAATATCACATCTCAGGAGACGACTATGAAGAAATCACGGTTTACTGAAACTCAGATCGTATTGTCCACTCCCCCTAAACTGAGACAGACCTGATTAGAGTTTTCTGGGAATATCACATCTCAGGAGACGACTATGAAGAAATCACGGTTTACTGAAACTCAGATCGTATCAATCCTCAAAGAGGTCGATGCGGGCATGAAAGTCGAGGAGATCTGCCGAAAGCATGGCATCAGCAATGCCACCTATTACAACTGGAAGAGCAAGTACGGTGGCATGGAAGCGTCGGATGTGAAGAAGCTCAAGGAGCTTCAGGACGAGAATGCCAAACTCAAGCAGATGTTTGCTGATCTGAGCCTGGAAAATGCTGCCCTGAAGGATCTATTCGAAAAAAAGGGTTGGTGACAGCGGAGAGACGCGAGTCGGCAACGACTCTGGTCGAATTTGGATTATCGATCACTCACGCCTGTAAGCTGGTCGGTCTGGGGCGGGCGAGCTACTACCGCAAGCCCCGGGACTGGCGTGTAGCGGATGCTGCTGTCATTGATGCGCTGAACGAGCAACTCAAGAAGTCACCGAGGGCAGGCTTCTGGAAGTGCTACAAGCGCATTAGGAACAAAGGCCTGCCTTTCAACCACAAGCGTGTCTACCGCGTATATTGCCAGATGGGCCTGAATTTGCGCAGGCGCACGAAGCGAGTATTGCCCAAGCGTATCGCCAAACCGCTGGAGGTCAGCATGTATCCGAACAAGCAGTGGGCATTGGATTTTATGCACGACACGCTTTATTGCGGCAAGCGCTTCCGTACGCTGAATATCATCGATGAGGGCACTCGCGAGTGTCTCGCCATCGAAGTGGATGCCAGCCTCCCGGCAGGACGTGTAGTGCGGACGCTGGAGCGCCTTGAGCAAGAGCGTGGGCTGCCAAACCAGATCAGGGTGGATAACGGGCCAGAGCTGATCGCAGCGGAGTTCTATGACTGGTGTGAAGAGAAAGGCATTGAGGTCGCCTACATCCAGCCTGGCAAACCGCAACAGAACGGCTTCGTCGAGCGATTTAACGGGTCGTTCCGTTATGAGTTCCTGGACGCCTATCTGTTCGAGAGTCTGGGCCAGGTTCGGGAAATGGCCTGGCTGTGGATGCTGGATTACAACGACGAGCGTCCGCATGAAAGCTTGGGTGACATACCGCCAGCGGTGTATCGCCAGAAAGTAGAAAACTCTAGTTTAGGACTGCCTCACTAAAGGGGGAGTGGACAGTTGCTGATCAGGTCCAGGAAGGGGCCGGCTTTGCTGGTGGGCATGATGAAGATCAGTTGTAGCCCCAGGGTGTTGGTGAGGTAGTTGATGACGCTCTTGGAGCGGCTTTCGTCCATGTGCATGAAGGTTTCACTGGGAGTGAGCATGCTAGAGGAGGCTGTCGACTTCGGTGTGGGCTGGGGGCGTGATCTGAGCTGTTGCAGGCCAGAGGTGTTGTTCGCATGCATGCCCGGGGACACAGAGAGCGCCCTGAGAAGGGTGCGGATAGATGGCGCGCTTGCAAGCGATGACAAGACGGGTCGCCGATCTTCGTTCAGCAAGCTGAACTTCCCACACAACAATCCCGTCACCCTGCGCAAGCGTTACTCGATATTCTGGATCTTCTTGTTGGTTAAAAATTAAAAGTACTTGAAAATCAGTGATTTGTTGGTGTTTTTGCATGGTGGTTTTTGCTTTGCCCACCATGCTGCCCACCACTTTTAAGTCCTTGATTTAGTTTAATGAGCAAATGCGCTGCGCCTTTTTGTCTGCGCGCTACCGGTCAAAATTCAACCGATTTTTAGGTTTATGAGGAGGGTTCTCTGCCCCTGCTGTTGCTACTAGAGTGATGATTGTGGTGTGGTCTGCTATGGCACTAGGTGCTATACTTTGACGAGGCTGGCAAGGGCATGAAATGCGGATATTCAAGAACAGGTCATTCAGTAAGTGGGCATCAAAAGAGGGCTTGAATGACGCTCTGCTGCTTGCGGCGGTTGATGAAATGGAGCGTGGCCTGATTGATGCGAATTTGGGTGGTCATGTGGTGAAAAAACGTGTGGCTGTCGGCGGCCAAGGCAAAAGCGGAGGGATGAGGACCCTGCTGGCGTACAGGGTTGGTGATAAGGCCTTCTTTGTTTATGGCTTCGCTAAAAGCGCACGCGCGAATATCTCTGCTGATGAGCTGAGGGCCTTGAAATATTTGGCAAAAGAGCTGCTGAGCTATAGCGATAGGGCATTGGCCAAAGCGATAAAGAGTGGTGCGTTAATTGAGGTGAAGAGCGATGAGTAAGTCAATACTGGACGCAGTGCATGAATCGGCGAAAGACCTGCACAAAGCGGGGGTGATGAAAGAAGCGACGCTCCGTGAGTTCGATGCGCTCTGTCTGCCGCCTGTGAAAGAGTATACGGCGGTGCAGATCAGGCGTATCCGCACTCGAAATCGCGCCAGCCAAGGCGTGTTTGCTGCCTATCTGAATACCAGTGTGTCCACGGTGCAGAAGTGGGAGCAAGGCCAGAAAAAACCGAATGGCCCCTCGCTAAAGCTGCTGAATCTGGTGGCGGAAAAGGGGCTGGAAGTGCTGGCCTGAGTGGCTCGTGGGGCGTTCGGGACGCTCTGGTTACTTGATGCCGAGCGTCCTCCAGCGGATACCGTGTTGTCTTCGTAAAAATCCATCAGCCCCTTTGCCGCTGCCTTCATCAGGCGTAATTCCTCCGCAGCCCCAAGGTTCTGGATCGCACCAATAGTTGGCAGTGGGGACAGTGGTGATCTAAAAAAGACATAATAGTGTCTATTTTTCGGTCCTGTGCAATAATTGGACACCATTGTATCTGCTTTGGAATGATATGACGCCGTCCCTGATTGACGATGCCGATGTCCAGCAGGCATTTGCCACCCATCTGCGACGTTTGCGCAAGCAGGCCAAGCTGTCTCGCGATGCGCTAGCTGCGCGTAGTGGTGTGCCAGCATCCACCATCAAGAAATTCGAGCTCACCGGCCAAATTTCGTTCCGGCAGCTGCTATTCCTCTGGCAGAGTCTGGATGATCTACGTCGCCTGTATGCGTTGACTCGCCATTCCCTCAGCGAAGCTGAGTTGCCATCCAGTATCGATGAGGTGTTGAGCGATGACCTTTAAACCGGTCCGCAAGCTGACGGTAACCCGCACGCTGGCAACGGGGCAGGCGGTGACGGTAGGCGTGCTGGCGCAGAACCGGCAGGGCGTCTTTTTTCAGTACGATGCCGATTATCTCGGGCGCTTCGGAAACCTGTCGCCCTTTGGCCTGAAGGCAACCACTGAGCTGCAGCTTGCTCCCAAAAGGCCGCATTCCGGCCTGCATGGCCTGTTCGGCGATAGTCTGCCTGATGGCTGGGGTTCCTTGCTGCAAGACCGAGTGTTCCGACAGCATGGCATTCTCCCTGCCCAGATCACCGCCATGGATCGCCTGGCGTTTGTAGGGGCTTCCGGGATGGGGGCCCTGTCATTCTCGCCGACCTCGGAATACCGGCTTGCCTCAACCGGCGACATCGACCTGGCGAAGCTGGGTCTGGAGGCGCAGGCGTTTTTTGACGGTCAGACGGAAGAGGTGCTGGCGGATCTGGTGGCAGCAGGTAGCTCCGGTGGTGCCAGACCCAAAGCGCAGTTCTACATCTCCCCGGATGAGCCAGATCGCTGCCGCACGGTGGCGAGGCCAGGCGATGAGGCCTGGCTGGTCAAGTTTACCTCCAGGAATCTGCCCCTCGGCCATGAGGAGGGGCTCTGTGAAGCGGTCTATTTGCACCTGGCCGGAAAGCTGGGGCTGGAGCCGCCTGAGTGGCGATTGTTTGAGGCGCCAGAGCAAAGTGGTGCCCGTGCCTGGCTTGGGGTAAAGCGGTTCGATTGGGTAAGCCATCCCCAAAAGGCAGGTCGACTCCATATGCACAGTGCCTGTGGCTTGCTGGATGCGGATTTCCGCACCCCCAGCCTGGATTACGAGGATCTGATCAAAGCCAGCCGCCACCTGTGCCGCTCACCAGCGGTCGGCAAACTGCAGTTCCGCAGAGCCATGTTCAACCTGATTGCCTGCAACCAGGATGACCACAGCAAGAACTGGGCTTTCCTGCAGGATGATGCTGGCGAATGGACGCCAGCCCCTTTCTACGATGTGACCTTTAGCCCTCACCCATACCAGGAGCATGCCACTGCCTATGCCGGTTTCGGCAAGAATCCGCCGCTGAACGCTATCCAGGCGCTGGCGGCGCGGGCGGGCTACGCCAAATGGGAGCAGGCCAAGCGCGATATTGATGAGATCGTGGCTTTTCTCGCTGATTTCGCTGTCGTTGCCAGAGAGTTCGGAGTGGATAGTGGTGTTGCTGAGCTGATTGACCGGCAGCTTGCTGGTTTGAGGGAGGGCATATAGAGCTGGTGGCTAGCTCGTCCTTGCGTGTCAGCTAGCCGGATTATGGTTTGGTAGCGAGGGATTCGTCACCCAAACTACAGTAAGGCAATGTCGTCATCTATGGGAGAGTCGTTCTGAGGCTCAATCGTGGATGTTGAGTCTATAGATTCCTCTTCAGCGGAAGGTGTGTCTTGGGGATAATTCGCCAGCATCGCTTTGAGTGCGGCAATTTCGGCAGCTTGTGTCCTTATGATTTCCTGAAGCTTTTCAAGCTTCTCCTGCTGGAGGAGTTCATTGTCCTTTAGTCTCTTTTTATAGATTTTGTCCATTTCTTTCGCTTGATCAATGCAATTGTCGATTAGGTGCTCAACTGCGGCATTGATACTGAGATTTTGCTTCTTGGCGTATCTATGAATTTTTCTGTTTATGCTCCTTTTCATCCATAAGCTGTAACTCTTATGGGTCGTCTGCTCCTTTCGTTTTGTCCACTGAGTGTAAGCGCTTCTCATTCTCGCTTCAGATTCCAGGAGGCCTTTGCGTCCGATGGGTTCTTCGCTCCCTTTCGTGATTGTTCTGGAAGGCCAAGTTTGGATAAGGCTCGCAAGTTCTTGTGAGGCAGGCGTGTTCCTGTTTGGCGTAAAGGTGGCAATGATCTGCTTCTTCATGCAGTAATTGATCGCCCAGAGGCAACTGCTCTCATCCTCCCAGTTCAACCAGTTTAGCCATGCATGCTTCATTTTGGTGCGCTCGCTTTGGGTGCCAGATGTGGCGTAGTATACGTTTTCTAACATAGTTTAAAGTATATTAAATAGGGTTGGGAAATGGTCTCGGCGAGGCATCATTTGGCGCTTTATTTACTACGGTCTGGTATGCCTGGGCTCTCTAGCGAGAGCAGGTATTTCCTTGCCCAGCTAGTGTTGCGCTTCGGTGGGGAGTGGTGCGCATGGACAGTTGAGGGCCTATCGAGAGAGTTGAAAATTTCCAGAGCGGCGGTGGCTCGGGCCAGGAAAGAGCTTCTTCGTGCTCGTCGCAATGGAAGTGGTGCCTATATAGAAGAGAGCCCAGTTCCGGCGACGAGTCGGTCTGATCCCGAGATGCTGAGAGGGCGACCGAGGAAAGGTATCAGGCTGACTGAATCCTTCAGGTTCGAGCTGGAGCTTTTGTCAGTAGATCAGCAGCCAGAGGAAAGCGGCTTGTTGTTTATAGAGGCGGTTCTGCTTGGGCAGGGTGATGGGGTTAGGAAGCGAAAACGGGGTCGTCTTATAAAAGAGGAGGAAGGACCTGCTGCCTTGGATCGGCTGCTGTTGGCGGTGCTTTGGGCAATTTCCGGTCCTGGAGGGTTTGTCACGGTCGAGGAAAAACGCTTGAGGCGCCTCACGGGATTGTCGTCAGCCCAACTGCAGTATCGTTTGGAAGGGCTCAAAAAGTTAAAATATGTAAGGCTGGAAGGGGAAAGTGGGCAGGGAAGATGTGCTCCTGAAGTGGAGTACCGGTCAATCGTGCTTAGCCAACGGCACCCTAGGTTCAGAAGGGTGATCGGTGGCCAGCTCATAATGCGAGAGTTTGCCCTGGATGAACTACTAAGCCCTTGGAATGTTTACAAAGTGGCCGAGTTGGGGGAAGGGAGGGATCAAAGGCTCAGGATTGAACGACAGCTCGAACTTTGGGCGGCAAAGATTCCGGAGATAGCTGGGATTGGCCTATCTCCGGAGGCCGATCTGATACAGGCTTTCAGAAGGCACCCGGAAAGTCTGCCGGCGGCTAATTTCATGAGTCTAAAGATTTGTGAATATGCATTGGTAGCCATGGGTAGTGATTCTGAGGGGCTAATTAGCGATGAGATGGTGTGGATTGACAGCATTTTCCATCGGATCAAAGAGGAAATGTTCTCAGACCCGAAACTGCCGGAACTGGTTGGTTCTGATGATGTGAAGTTGCTTTCTGCTTGGGTATACCTGCACGTGATCAATCTGGCCAATAGAATTATCCGGGAGGTGAACTTTGAGGAGCGCCCGGCTAATAAAGCGTCGTATCTGAGCGGTTGGCAGAGGTGTGATTGTATGAGTTTGCTTCCCTCGCGGCGCGGGAGGCTTGAGTTTTGGTATGTCGTTGATGCAGATAGCCAAGGCTAATGGGGCAATCGCCTTGCCGGGATAACTCAGTGGTTACGCAATGTGCAATCAGAATGAATCTTGAATCAAGAGGCTACGAGATTCGGTGCATATAGGCCAAGTTCGGTTTTTATGCATCATATATTTCCAGAGTGAAATTTGGTGATTCATGAGGATGAACCCCTTGCTGGCTGTGCTACAGCGTGACTTTTTCGAGCGTCTCAGCTGTCGGTTATAGATATATAGGTTTGATCATTATGGGTTGATTGGTAGTTGATAGCTATAGCGTAGAGGGGGAATCCGAGTAAGAAATTACGTGTGTGCCTGTTCTTGTGTTCAACAACGAATAGGACACAGACATGGCAACACGACATCCCCACAACCCCAACCTGACCTTAGTGGAAGGCACTGAATGGAACGGTCT